>Ga0255347_1000357_pt1 | contig 85196 bp, 77 predicted proteins | sample wastewater_treat_2_FD_192479 | JGI IMG/M metagenome (GOLD analysis project Ga0255347, IMG submission 192479) | Wastewater microbial communities from Lulu Island WWTP, Vancouver, Canada - plant24 | ecosystem: Engineered > WWTP > Wastewater > Unclassified | place: Canada: Vancouver, British... | reverse complement strand
CGTTAGGGCCGATGCTCTCCGTAGGTTGCGTTGAATGAACATGAAACGCAACGGGAAGGGGAACAGCAAGACACCTGCCCAATCGGTTTGAGACTTATGATGCGCTGTACTAGACAGCTCGTCCGGCGCCTCTTCACCGACTCTCCAGGAGCCAGTCCGACAGCGTGGGCGGCGTGCTGATGCCCGTGGCAAAGGAGCGCCACTCGCATTGGGCCGTCAGTTCCACCCCTCCCTGGATGACGGATACGGGTCGATCGATCGAAACCACCACGATGACCTCGGGGGGCCTGGCCGTGAACCGCAGCGCAGAATTGAACCGGGCGCCCCGGGCTCGATCTTCTCCCGGCACTCCCTCGCCGTCCAGCAGGCAGGCGAAGGCGTGCAGGCACAGGTCAGCGCCGATATGCAGGGCACCGTCCACCTTGGCGAGGGACTGGGCCAACTCCAGGTGGTCCTGTTGGGTGAGGTTCAGGGAAGTACCGAGTTGCTGGCCGGGAATGGTCACTCGAGTGGCGCCGAGGTCGATCGCCAGGGAGCAGCCGTGTTGCCTTTCGCAGGAGGTTCCGACGATGGCGGACGCGATTTGGTAGAGCCCATGCCGGACGGAGGGGTCCACCTCGAGTTCGATCAGCGCTTCTTCCAGCTGTACCAGATTGGGACGCCGCGTGGAAGAGTGAAAGCTCCCGTCGAAGAAGCTGCACACCGGTTTTCCTGCCAGCGATAGAAAACCGTATCCACCCCGATAGTCGGCGGTGAGGTGGCAGCGGGGAAGTTCCCCGGCAGCAATCCCGATCACCTCGGAACTGTCGGAAATGAGGCAGCGGTTCGAATCTTCTACCGCCAGCATCAGTTTTCGCACATGTTTGAAATTCTTCAACCCTGGCCGCTCGGTCGCCGGAAAGGTCACCATGAAGGAAATCCCGTCAACGGCCTCCGGCTCGACGAAGACCAGGCGGCCACGAGGCGTGCAACCCTCCTCGAAGGTTTTGGAGATGCCGATCACCGCACCCAGGATGGGGTAGATCTCCAGCCGCACGTCCCAGCCGAAGAGCAGGTTCAATTTATCCCGGAGGTGGTCTCGTACCGCATGCGTCGCATACTCCCGCAGCACGTAACGGGAGATACCGACGTAAAAGGCGTCTTCGTTGGTGAAATCGTGGGCAAGCAGACCGACTGCGTGCTCCAGCCAACGTTCGGTGGGGACCGGGGGACAAAGATCGGGATGATGTTCCGTAAACCACATCTGTTACGCTATGGAACGGGACCTGCCGCCGTGAGAGATAAGCCCGGCCAACTCCAGGTTCTTTTCCGGAATGATGAGTCCGCTCCCTTCAAGTTCATCGCAGACTGCATCGCACCTGCGCCAGCCATCGCAATCGAGATAGAGTTCCTTCAGTTTGGGTTCATGACCACGCAGCAGCTCTTGAGGATCGTAGATGCGTATTGGATCTTCAAGCTTCTCGGCGAACAGGAGAGCGGCCCGGGAAGGACCGGAAAAATGGCTCAGACCAATGCGGAGCCCATCCAGAATGTGGTAGATGTAGAGGTTTTTGACCGCGCTGTTCATCATTGCACTCAGTCCGCTTGCTTCCTCGAATGCCTGCACGCAACGGGCGCCGCGGCTCCAAATCGTCGGCGGCGACCGCCTAACACGGGCAACCTCGGATTCATCCGCGCCCTGTCAGCGGGGGAGCAATAGCGGGACCAGCACCTTCCTTGCCCGCCCGTAGACGATTCTGGCCAGAAGGTAGGCAATGAGAAACACGACGAAGTAGTTGGCATCAAGACCCAACCAGGGAATGGGAATAACGATCTGCAGGAAGCGCTCCTGCATCCAGGCGAGACCGAAGAAGGCCGGCCAGAGGGAAGCAGCGGAGAGGCCGAAGCGATTGAAGAAGAGCTGCCCGTAGGAGTCGCTGGCCTCTTTGTTAACGGCCTTGTAGTTCTTTCGGTCGCCAACTTCCATGGCGTCGGACGAGAGCCGGTTCAATTGCTCGGTGCGGCTTTCGAGACGCTCCAGGTGCTCGCGATTCACTCGATAGACCAGAGAAAGAGTGATCTGGCCAACGATGACCGTGAGAAGAGCAAGCAGAAAGGTGCCAATCAGGTAGTCCCACAGCGGGCTGCCGGTGAGCTGATAAAGGCTGATGAGAAAGGCATCCAAGCTTTCTAACACGAATATTCACCAGTTTCGAACAGTATCGGGTGGATAACTTGGGGACGGTTCTTGCTGTGCTCAGACCAGGATTCAGCCTGAGCACAGCTGGCTATTCGACTTAATACCGCAAGTGACATTATAACCTGCGTGTAGAGCACCATCATCCAAAAGCCCGGGGAACACCTCAGGGCACCCAGGACACGCCGAAGAAGCCCCTACTGAAATAGCGAATGCCCACATAGAGTGCCAGTACCACGAAAAGCCGTTTCAGCCAGATGTCCGGGATGTACTTCTGAGTACGAGGGCCGATCATGGAGCCCACGAACACACCCACGAGCTGGGTCCCGACCAAGCCCCAGTCCATGCCTGCTCCGGCCAGTTGAATATACGTGGTGATGCTCGTCACCATGCTGATAAACACAGCGAGGGCGGAGGTGCCCGCCACGATATACATGGGTAACCCTACAAAGGTGGTCAAATAGGGGACGTAAAGGAAACCGCCGCCCACCCCGATGAAGGCGGAAATGGCGGCGATGACAAGGCCACCGACAAAGGCCCAGATGGGATTGAAACTGAACTCGGAACCGAAGAACGTGAAGGTTGAACGGGTAAGGCCCCATTCTTTGGCACATACCCCCATGGCACAGGTATCGCCCTTTTCCCTCACAGCCTGCTCAAAGGCCTGAGTAGCAGCTTTAACCGCTTTCTTGCTGGCTTGCCCCGCAGGAGTGGTTTCGTAGAACAGAAATCCTGCGACAACCAGAACGAAGAACCCAAACCAGCCTTGGTACTGACTGAAACTTACTTTGCCACCGCTCAGAGAAGCAGCCGTGAAGGCACCAACGATGGAGCCAGCCCCCAAAGCCAGCCCTAGCGGCCAGGACATGCGCCGGGATTTCAGGTAGTTGATGACACTCAAGATCGACGAGAGACCCACAAGCCATTGGTTCGACGTACGAATGCTGTCAGTGAGTGTCTTGTTCAGAGCCGGCACTGAATCTTTGAAGGTTCGCGCATAATCACCCAGACCATAAACCGTCATGTGGCCCACACCGGCCATAATGCCCCCGAAGGCGCCGACCGTGGAGAAGATCCATCCTACCCATACAGCCCAAAGAACTGCCAGGATTAAATTGACTTGCGGTGCTCCTGGAATGCCAAATACCCCTCGCGGCGCTTCCGGGTCGATCTGGCCTTTGCCCTTTCCGACAGGCGCATTCTTGATGGCCTCGCCGATTTTCCCCGGCAAGCCCAGATCACTTCCCACTACTGCCGGTTTTTCTGCTGCGACCTGCGCCGGGGCGGGTTCGGTACCCTGTGCACCGGCCGGCAGGCTCAGCAGAAACGGGGATGCGGCCAACGCCAGCACCAGCACTGCACCAATCAGCCATTTCCTGAATCCTCTTGTCATCTGCAACCTCCTCAGTTCGTTAGTTTTCAACATGCTGCCAATTTCTCCTCATCACCTAAAATAAGCGAATACGAATACTAAAGAGAGCGTCGATCAACCTGACCATTCAGCAAGCTTCGTGCCACCTCTCCCGCATCCTCATGCCTCCCGCCAATCGTCCAGGTTCGAGGTGCGGAGGAGCCGACAGAACTCTCCGCCGCTCTCGCCCGCCAAGTCCACCGCGCCTTGGGGGACTGTCCGCCTCTTGACCGTTTACCGGCTTCCGGAACATCGGGCTGGCCGATCCATCCTCAGTGCATCCGCGTCAATGCAAGAGAAATAATGCGGGTGCATTGAAATTATTGCACTACAGATCATCCTCCCAGGGTGCCGACCAGCAGGGAAATGAGGGCCGCATTCGCAGTGAAACGGCATGCGCTTCCTCCTAGGCAGATGAACCCCTTCCCCTCCCTTCGTCTCTGCCGCCTCATGTCGGCCACCATGCGGCAACCGGATGCTTAGATGCGGCCCCCCGCCAAACCCTGGTACGAAATTTGCCACAAGAGGGTTGGGGTATGTAGACGCAATCATTCCGAGCACGGAGACGATTATATGGCGCTCATTCTAGTGGTCGATGATGAGCAGGATGCATGCAGCATGCTGCACCGCATCCTATCTGCCGTGGGGCACCAAGTGGTGACCTTTACGGAAGCCGAGCATGCCCTTGCGTGGTTGCAGCTTCATTCCCCGAAACTGGCCATCTTGGACCTCAGGCTTCAGGATCTCAACGGTCTGGAGCTTCTGAAACGTATTCGAAGCCTCACTCCGACCACTCGAGTTGTTGTGCTCACCGCCTATCCATCACCGGAGACTTTCCTGGAAGCTTTGAATCAAGGCGTGGCGAAGTATTTGATCAAGCCTATCGAAATCGACTACCTGGAAGCAACCATCGAGGAGGTATTGGGGGGAGCTTCTTGAACACCATCCCGGCCCGGATGGAAAACGGAAATCCACTTGCAGCTTCACTGGAGGATGATATGTCGCAGGAGGTCTACAGTCTTTGTTTCATGTGCTCGGTACGCTGCCCGATCAAGGTTCTTACCGAGCATGGGCAGGTTTCCTGGATCGAAGGAAGCCCGCATGTGCCAGGGATGGAAGGCAGCCTTTGCCCGCGGGGTGCAGCAGGAATTGCACTACTCAATGATACCGAACGATTGCAGACCCCTCTCATCCGCACCGGCGGGCGTGGAGCCGGCGAATGGCGAAAAGCCAGCTGGGATGAAGCCCTCGATTACGTCACCGACCGGTTGAGAACCATTATCGACAAGTATGGTGGGCATTCCGTGGTCTTCGGCGAGCGGACCAATCTGGGCACCCACGTGAGCAAAGCCTTCATGCGTGCCATTCAGTCCCCAAACCATTTCACTCACGACGCCCTGTGCAAGGGGTCGGTCAACACCGCCTGCCGGTCGCTGTTCGGCTACACGGACGCGCAAATGGGGATGGACTACAAGAACAGCAGGCACATTATCCTTTATGGCCGCAATATTTTCGAGGCAATCGAAGTCAAAGCGGTGAATTCCATCCTGGAGGCCATGGAGAATGCTGCAAAGCTCACCTATATCGACCCGCGAGTCACCATCACCGCCACCAAGGCAAACCGCTACTGGATGATTCGCCCGGGCACCGACCTTGCCCTGAACTATGCGCTGATCCATATCATCCTCAAAGAACGGCTGTACGACCTGGCATACGCGGATCGGTGGCTGCAGGGCCTGTCACAGCTCGATGAGTTCGTCCGTCCCTACACGCCGGAGTGGGCGGAACGGGAGACGGGTATTCCCGCTCAAGAGATGGTGACCCTGGCTCGGGAAGTCAGCAGCGAGAAGCCTTCGGTGATCTTTCATATGGGGTATCGAGGGGCACACCATACCAACGAGATCTACCTCCGCCGCTCGATTCTGATCCTTAACGCGCTGATGGGAAGCATCGAGGCCAAGGGCGGATTTTTCTTCAAGAAGGGGCCGGGGGAAGTCGACAGAAAGGCGGCTCGCAAGCTCACTGAGCAGGATCTTCCCAAACCGGACCAACCACGGTTCGACAAAGTTGGAACACCGGAGTCTCCGCTCAGCGATCCCGACCACGGGGTACCGCAGATGCTGCCTTTCGCCATTTTGAACGAGGACCCCTATCCCATCAAGGCGCTCTTCTCCAACCGCTTCGATCCGCTCATGTCCATACCTGATTCCGAGTTCACCAAACGCGCTCTGGACAAGCTCGAGCTGATCGTTGCCATCGATCTCAATTTCAGCAACATTGCCTGGTACGCCGATGTGGTTCTACCCGAATCGCTCTACCTCGAACGGACCGACTGTGTGCAGCAGGCCAACGGCCTGAAGCCGCAGATATTCCTGCGCAGTCAGGCGGTAGCGCCCCGCTATGACACGCTTCCGGCAGCCATCATCCTCAAGCTGCTGGCGGAGCGGTTAGGCATTGGAAAGTACTTTCCGTACGAAACCATGGAAGACCTGGTGCGCTGGCAGTTGGAGGGTACCGGTTTTGCCATCGAGGACTTCGCGGCCAAGGGGTTTGTGTCGTATAGCGACCGGCAGATCTTCTGGGATCGTAAGCAAGGGCTTAAATTCAAGACGCCTTCAGGCAAAATCGAAATCGTCTCATCGTTACTCGAGAACGCGGGCTTTCCCTCACTGCCATCCTATGAACCGATCCCAATGCCTGAAGCCGGCCAGTTTCGTCTGACGGTGGGTCGCTGTGCGATCCATACCCACCTCTCGACCCAGAACAATCTCTACCTCAGCGAGCTTGTGCCGGAAAACCTGCTCTGGATCAACTCGGCTCAAGCGGCCAGGCTGGGTATCCACAACGGCATGCGGGTGGAAGTTCGTTCGGCCCAGGGGGCAGGCTTCATCCGCGCCTACGTGAGCGACCACATTCATCCCGAGACGGTCTTCATGCTGCACGGTTTTGGCCATGAAGCTCAGCTCGCCACCCGTTGCTTCGAGAAAGGATTGTCGGACAGCCTCCTGCAGGCCAACATCTCGGATAAGATCGGCGGCAGCCCGGCGCTCCATGATACCTTTGTAACCGTAAGAGCCGCCTAGCCCGGTTTGCGGCACAGCCAGGGAAGGGCGTGACGGTTTAGGAGAATGCTCAATGAGTCAATACTATTTGTTTCAGGACGCGAAGAAGTGCATCGGATGTCATTCGTGTGAGGTGGTTTGCAAGAGCAACAAAGGACTTCCGATGGGGCCGAGGCTGTGCCAGGTGGTGACGGTAGGACCGAAGCTGGTGGGGGACGTGCCCCGGGCGGCCTACACCTTCATGCCCTGCTACCATTGTGAAAACCCCTGGTGTGTCGCCGCCTGTCCTACCGGCGCGATGCAGAAGCGGGACAAGGATGGCATCGTCTTCGTAGAGCAGAGTCTCTGTGTGGGATGCAAGACCTGCATGTCGGCCTGTCCCTGGGGTGCACCCCAGTGGAATCCGGAAACGGGTAAGGTCATCAAGTGCGACTACTGCATGGACCGCCTTGACCAGGGACTGAAACCGGCGTGTGTCACCATCTGTACCACCCATTGCCTGCACTTCGGACGGCCCGACGAGGTTCCGCAGGTTCGGCGGGAGCGCTATGCCAAGGCCATGGCCACCCTGGAATAGAGCGACGGTAAGGCTTCCTCGCCGGGTTTGACACGGCTTCGAAATACGCTCCCCGAGAGCGCACCGGGGGGGCCATCCCTCGGGTGATCAACAAGGTTTTAGAGGCGATTGCTTATGACGGTCCCTGTCTGTGAAGTTGCCAGCGCTATCAACGACCTGGCTGATACGATCGCTAACGGCAGATTGCAGGTGCCTCGGTGCCGACAACGAGCGGAAGTTCTGCTGAGACTGCTGGAGGATGTTTCCTGGGGGCGCGGTGGCCCCGAACACTACCCGGCCATGCGCGGACTCGCCCAGGAAATCATCGATGCCAGCGCCGATGAGATCGGCCGGCAGACCGGTCAGAAAATGCTGCAGGTGCTCGATGACCACCGCGAAGTCTTTCTCAGCCATATCGAAACCGCCATCTGCCCCACAGGAGAGTGCGTCAGACTGGCTCCCGCTCCCTGTCAGACTGCCTGCCCGGCGGGGATCGATATCCCCAGTTACGTGACCCTGATCGGGATGGGGAGGGATGCAGAAGCCATCGAGTTGATTCGCAGGGACAATCCCTTCCCCTGGGTTTGCGGACTGATCTGCACCAATCCCTGCGAGCTGATGTGCGTCCGGGGCCGCATTGACGAAGCGATTTCGATCAAATACCTGAAGGGCTTTGCGGCGGAACGGGCGATGTCGGAAAGAACCTATCGAAACCCGCCCAAAGCGCCCGCCAATGGCCGCAGGGTGTGCCTCATCGGGGCGGGTCCGGCGGGTTTGACGGCCGCCTATTTCCTTGCCTTGAAAGGCTATGGGGTGACCATTATCGAAGCCCTGCCAGTGGCCGGCGGGATGATGATGGTAGGTATTCCACGCTATCGGTTGCCACGGGAAGTGATCGACCGGGAAGTGGCCATGATCGCTGAGCTCGGGGTTGAGATCCGCCTTAACACCCGCCTGGGCCGGGATGTCACCATCGACCAGCTGCGGGAGCAGGGCTTTGAAGCATTTCTCATCGCGCTCGGGGCTCACGGCAGTTTTAGACTCATGATTCCGGGGGAAAACGAGTTTCCCCAAGTGCTCAATGCGGTTGAATTCCTGCGCCGGGTAGCACTCGGCGACCGGCGTTCACCGGGCCGGCGGGTAGCCATCGTCGGCGGCGGGAATGTGGCCATCGATGCTGCCCGCACCTGCATCCGCCTCGGCTGTGAAGCGGTGACCATGGTCTACCGCAGGTCACGGGCGGAGATGCCCGCCCACGCGGAAGAAATCGAACAGGCCGAAGAAGAGGGTGTGACTTTCTCGTTTCTGACGATCCCCAAGGAAGTGCAGGGTGCCGACGGCAAGCTGACCGGCTTGGTCTGTCTGCGGGCTGAGCTGGGGGAACCCGATCAGCGGGGCCGGAGACGGCCGGTCCCGGTCGAAAACAGCGATCACCTGCTGGCAGTCGAGGCAGTGATTTCGGCCATTGGGCAGACGGTTGAAACCGAGGGTCTGCGTCCGCTGGATGAGCTCAAGTGGTCGCGACGAGAGACGATTGTGACCAACAATATCACCATGGAAACCTCGATTCCGGGGGTCTTTGCGGCCGGTGATGCGGTTTCGGGTCCGGCGACGGTCGTGGAAGCCATTGGCGGCGGCAAACGCGCCGCTGAAGCCATCGACCGGTATCTGCGAGGGATTCCCCAGCCGCAGATGCCGCCGGTGCCGGTCCGCCGCGCGCGCCTCGAATGTCTGGAGGTGCCTGCCGCCACCAAGATGATCTTGAAGCGACCGGCCATGCCGTTGCTCAATACCGATCGCCGTCGCATCACTTTCCAACAGGTGGAATTGGGTTATGCTGAGAATGCGGTACGGGAAGAGGCCAGGAGATGCCTCCGCTGCGATATCTGCCGCCGCTGTGGCCGGTGTGTGGAAATCTGCCGCGACAGTATGCGGGTGAATGCCCTCCAGTTAGGATACCTGGATTTTGACCATCCCACGGAAACCGATTTCCGTGTGGCCGCGGAACGTTGTATCGCCTGTGGGGCCTGTGCCGCCAACTGCCCCAACGAGGCCATGGTCATGCGGGACCACGAAGGAAAGCGGCTGCTGTCCCTCTGCGGGACGACCTTAAACCGCCTCAAGCTCGAGTACTGTGACGAATGCGGGGCGGTTATCGGACCTGCAAAATACCACGATTTCATCGCTCGCCGTCTGAGTGCCGCTGGGTCATCCCTGGAGGGGCGGACTCTGTGCGTGGCTTGCGCTCGAAAGCATAGCGCCGCTCGTCACGCCGACATCCTGCCTCCTGGACATTAGTGGTGAGGAATGAGCGGCGAGCAACGAGTGACGAATGATCAAGGGAAGGATGGCCTTCCCGAGAGAGTGCCCAAAACCACTTTAAGGGGACTTTCTTCCGCACTCCGTTTCGATCGCAGAAGGGAGACCGTATGACCTTTCGTAGAGGCCAGAAGGTAGAGATCTACCGGAAGTCGGATGATGAGAGCTGGCAGGAGTATATGAACAAGTACATCGGGGTGCACGGCAGGGTCACCGATCCTGACGCGTCCAAGAACGACCCTGATGCCCTCATCGAAGTCAGCCTTGACGAAAAGGGAACCCATCGTTTTCCTCAGGACTGCCTGCGCCCGTTGGACGATTGACGTTGGTTTCAGCTACCGACAATACGTTCGAGCACAATCCGTCACCCCGCTTTGGTATGGCAGCTGCTGAGCCAGCAACTGTCGGAGAGCCTTGAGGAGCAAGATCGCATGGTCGAGATCACTATTGACGGGCAGCGGTTTCAGGTTGAGGAAAACAAAAGGGTCATTCAGATCGCCAGAACACGAGGGATCAAGATCCCGGGTCTATGCTACCATCCGGCGTTGACCCCGGTCGGGTCGTGCAAGCTCTGTGTGGTGGAATGCGTGGTTCCCGGCAGAAAGCGCACCTCCTCACTCGCCTGTGCTTTGAAGGCAAGAGATGGCATGGAGGTCTGGACTGAGGGCGAACTAGTCACCGAGGCCCGCCGTAAAGCTTTTCTGGACTTGGTGCGAATGGCCCCCGAGGCCAAGGTCATTCGCGACTTGGCCGCTGAGTGCGGGATCGATCTCGGCCCTCCTCCCGACGAGTGCATCCGGTGTACCCTCTGTGTTCGCGTTTGCAGGGAGGTTGTTGGCGCCGCTGCGTTGCGGATGGTAAAGGCCAATGGTAAGAAACTCGTGGTCCCCATCCCCAATCGCTGTATCGGTTGCGGCACCTGTGTCAGCATCTGCCCGACGCATGTGATTCGTATGCAAGACCAAGGGGAAATCAGGACCGTTTCCATCCGAGATGAGGTGATCGGCCGACTGCCCCTGGTGCGATGCGAATCCTGTGGCAAGCTATTTGCGACCAGAAAATTCCTCGACCACGTTGCGGCACGCACCACTACGCACGTGGATGTGAAGCAGCATCATTCCTACTGTGCAATCTGCGCTAAGCTCGTCGGCGATCCGATAAAGTCTGCAGTGTTGATCAAGAGACTCTAATAAGTCTGTTTTCGCTAACGCAATGTTGACTTCCCATGGACAAGGCCGATAGTGGCTTGGTGAAGATCCTTGCACAATCGGCACCATCGCCTTGAAATGCTCGATGGTTTCCATGAGAGAATCATTATCTGCTTGCTACCGACAGGACCCCGAAGGGAGAGGTGCTATCGCCTGAAACCTCGTTTCGCGTTTTGTCTTTTCGGCAGTTTAGCGGGTTGGATCTTCAATTTGAGCCCTTTGAACTCCTCGCCGTCCAGCTCTGCTCTAGCCCTCTCCGCCTCCAGTTGACTCGACATCTCAACAAACGCGAAACCTTTACCCTGAATTACCTTGGCCTCTTTTACCGTCCCATACTGGGAAAAAAGCTCCTCAAGGTCCTTGCCGGTTAAGGAAAAGACAAGGTTTCCCACATACAGCTTGGTTGCCTGCATCATTGTCTCCTTGTATCATTTTCGCCTTGCCGTCGTTCCCACTCAATAGGGCAAGGGCTGTGGACCTGCCTTGACGCCTGCAAGGTCCGGGTCTTCGCCGTTGACAGTCGCATCTCGATTGGCTTTGCGCTGCTTGGCGTCGATCCGTTTGGTTTCTTTTTCTTTTCGCCTTTCCTGTCTCGCTCGTTCCTTCTCCAGTTTCAAAAAACCAGCTCTCGACCTTTGAGCCATCGCTACCTCCATTTATTCAGCTCGGCAGGAGTGGAAGCATCCCTGCCCTTGGTTTTCAGTCACTTGGAAGCGATAAAAACCGGAGAGCTGCTCCGGCTTTTAATCCATCGTAACCTTACGGCAAAGCTTATGATCGATCCACTGAACCCGACCCTCTACCAAGCTTCAGACCCTTTCTCTGGTTAGGGTGTTCCCCGCAGGCACATATTTGAGAACTGTTCAGCAAAAACAAGGGAATGGCTCTTGCGACAGCCGTGATTACCGAACCACCTGCCTATCATGGCAAGGACTATAGCCTCTCAGCGAGAAAAGGCAAGAGCTGTCATTCCTGGGCAAATCAAGACAGAGGAATTACTTCTTGTGACACCAGTAAGCCAAATGCCGCCCGAAGATGTGACCCGCTACTGGCGATTTGGCCCTGGTACGCTGGAATCACCGCAGCCGCGTCCGCATCCATCGCACAACCATTCCCAAACCAGTCGGATCTGCATTGATGCTATCACGAAAAAAGTTCAGCTTCTTCTCTGGACGCACCATCCTGGTGTAGGATATTTTTGCGGTGTCCTTTTGGCCTTGTTCTGATCGCTGACGGAAAGAACCTTCTTAGACAAGGAGATGGAGGAATATGACCCAGTTGCTGGAGGCTGCAAAAAAGGCCGCTCAAGACGAAGGAGTGGCAGCGAAGCTTTTGAAGACGGCGAAGACCATCGCCGTGGTTGGGATTTCCGCCAAGGAAGAGCGGGACAGTCACCGGGTGGCCAAGTACCTGAAGGAGCACGGTTACCGCATCATTCTGGTCAACCCGGGCCTTGCCGAAGTGCTGGGAGAGGCCTGCTATCCCAACCTGCGAGCCGTGCCCGAACACATTGATGTAGTGGACATTTTTCGGAGTATTGACGCAATCCCCGGAATTGTGGATGATGCCATTACCGTAGGAGCCGATGCCGTGTGGATGCAACTTGGCCTGGTCCATGAGGAGGCTGCGGCGAAGGCTCGCAAGGCCGGGCTTACGGTGGTCATGAACCGCTGCACAAAAATCGAGCACGGAAAACTTGGCAATTGAAGCAGAGGCGGATGCGTTGCTGGCGGATTCCGACAAGCTGAGCGCGAAGGCTTTCTTTGATCTCACTTCGTTCGCTCATTCCGGGTTGTTTGACAACTGTCAGTACGTCTGGGAAGGGCTCGCGAAGCTCCAGGACTACCTCAGAGGCCGCGCGGCGGGCAATCTGAGGGCGCTTGGCCGGTTCCGCAGACCTCTGGCCCGGACGATGGTGCTCTGGCAGGGAGAGATCTGGTCCCGGGGATGCGAGATTCTCGGCGGTGAAGTCAGCACCGGCAACTTTCGGGTGCGGATCGAAGGCAAAGAGGTCACGGACGCCAGTGTCCTGTATGCCGGGAGCGTTCTGTGGGATGCGCAGATCGTCATCGCTCCCGGTTGCGTGGTCGAGCCGGGAGCGCTCATCCAGGGGCCAACGATCATTGGTGCCAACACCGAGATCCGCCATGGAGCCTATGTGAGGGGCGGCTGCCTGCTGGGCAGCCGGTGCGTGGTGGGACACACTACCGAAATCAAGGGAAGCATCATGCTCAACGATGCCAAAGCGGGGCACTTTGCCTATATCGGCGACAGCATTCTCGGTCATGCCGTCAACCTCGGCGCTGGCACCAAGCTCGCCAACCTCAAGCTGAAGGGCGGAACCGTCTGCGTACCGACCGGGTCGGGCCGGGTTGACACCGGGCTGGGCAAGTTTGGGGCGGTGCTCGGAGATGGCGTTCAGATCGGCTGCAACGCGGTGACCAATCCGGGCACACTCCTGGGAAAGGGCTGTCTGGTGCTGCCATTGACCTGCGTATCAGCCGGCTACCATGAACTCCAAAGCCTGGCGTGCTGAGGCGCTGCAGTGCAACCGCGCCCGCTGCCGGACCTTTGTCGCCATCACCCGCACCTACCGGAGGCTGCATGAGGAAACGGGGATCCTGAAAACCGGTCTATATCGGCTTACCGCGCAGGGAGCCTGGGCTTCTTCGCGAGCCCCCCATGTCTTCTTCTTCTTCAGGAAGCTCCGGCTCCACCGTTATCGCTGCTTCCTTGATCTCGGCAGTGGGGACGGGATGGTGGTCTGCATTGCGGGGCTCTTCACGCGGGCGCTGGGTATTGAAATCGATCCGGAACTGTGCGGACTGGCCCAACGGGCGGCGCGGGATGGCGGCGTAGCGGCGCGGGTGAGCTTCGTCTGTGGCGATTATCGACAGCTGCCCATCCACCGGGCGGACTGTCTTTACTGCTATCCCGACAAGCCTCTGCCGGCCATTGCAGATCGGCTCAGAACCTGGCGCGGCGACCTGCTCGTTTATGGCCCTCATTTTCCGCCACCAGGGTTTGCAGCCATCACCAGACTGGCCTGCGGCAGGGAGCGAATGGTCCTTTATCGTAGTGCGGACGAAGGATAGAAGAGGAGACAAGATTTTGTGTGAAGCCAACGCGTATCTTTTAAAAGACGGTGAGGAAGTCCTGCTCCTGGAAGCCGTGGACATCCTCGAGAACGAAGGCGAACAGATCCGGATAGCCAATATCTTCGGGGAGCAGAAGGTCATTCGGGGCCGGATTCGAAGCATGTCGCTGGTGAACCATCGAATTCTGTTGGAAGAGTGACGATTCATCAGGAAAGTGAGGGTTTGGCAGGTTAGCGGCAGGAGTGGCTGCGAGACTCACGATTCCATGAAGCCTGCCAGTTCGGGACTGATGAGGATTGCTTCCCGGATCGCAGCCGCCTCGGTTGCGGCAAGCCGGTTCAGCATATTGTCCCAGCGGGCCCTGACCGAGCCGGGCTCGGCGCTGGAATTCGCGAAAAGCGAGCGCAAATCCATTGATGGATCTTGCAGGAGTGTCTGCATTCGCTCGATTTCCCCCGCCAGACCCTCCGAAAAAGCCTCAACGGCAGCTTTCAGGTCAACCCGCGTCACCCCTCGCCGACGGGCCTTAGCCAGATGGGCCGCCAAGTGCTTGAGGCATTGCGACAGAAGCACTCTCACGGGGGTCGTCGAATCAGTGAAAGACCCTGTTGTCTCCGAGATGACCAGCCTTTCCGGAAGCTTGTCCTGATCCAACTGAATCACCTCATCCCCATCGTCAAAGAAGAGCTCCTGCGTACGGTGGCTGGCTCTCCCAAGAACCATGCTGGCAGCTGCAGCAACCCCAAGCAGACGTGCCAGGCGAACGATGAAGCCATTCTTGCCGTAATAGGACAGCGGAATCTTATCGGTGACCATTCCCTCCACGTAACGACGGTCGAAGAAGAAGATCGGGATTGTCCCCACCCCCTCCAGCTCCTCCTCGAATTGGATGGCAGTATAGGAAAGCATGGGAATCTTCAGCGCTGCCGCCGCCCGCAGGCGGTCGAGAATATAGTCGCGATAGCTGACGGTATCGCGAATCGCCCGGCTCAGGGGAAACCCTTGCTTGAGACGGTGGCGCACGTCCCACTTGATCATGCGCAGCAGCCGGATTTCTTCTCTACCCTCAGGGAGCCCCAGCACTACCAGATAGACTTCCCGCTCTTCTTCGGTCCGGTCTCGATTGGTGAGCGGCGATTCCACCCGGCCGACGTTGATGGAGACGATCCCCGGCCACATTGTGACAAAGTAGTTGATGAGGCTGCGGACCTTCGATTCCACCGTGGACTCGAATAACACCTCACCGTCTTTCAATCGTGCTCCCGGCAGCCATCTCATATTCAAGTGGAACTCGGGACTCAGCCGCAGCATCCATTCCTCGAGGGTCTTTTCGTTGAGGTCGTATAAACGGCAGTACATGGTTGTTTGCCAGGCTGTGTGTCTTTCGCCGTCGATGGTCAGTTCATCACCGGCGGCAACCGCATAGGACAGGGCAAAGAAGTCGAACAGCACCTCGGCACGCGCCAAGTCTTGAGGCGAATCAGCATTCTGCAGGACCGCAATGATATCACCCAGGGGTCTGGTGGTCAGCTTGGTGTCAGCGGGAAGGAAAAAACTCAGCTCCGGGACCCCCTGATCATTGACCAGCTGGCTCAAGTGATGGATTTCCTTCAACCGGCACAATGCCTTTTGGGGAGCTTTCCGCAGCAGCGGCCGGATCCGCTGGAATTCTTCGTAGGTTAGGAACCGTTCGCCGCTTTGCGTGTTCTGATAGTAGGTCGCGTTGGTATTCACATGTACCCGGCAGGCACGGATGTAGTAGTAGATTTCCTGGCTCGACCGGGGAGCCGGTGAGATCCGCCAGCTTTCTCCCCGGCGCCGCAGTTGTTCGCGGACCGCGGCATTGTGGATCCCGGTAAACTGGATCCTCGGCTTTGGCAGGAGCCGCTGAAGAAGCTCGTCCGCAGCGAAGACTCGGGCCATATCGTCGGGAAATGAGCGGATCAGCACGGTGGACTCCCTCACCATCAGGGGGATCACACTCTCGTAGAGCTCGCGTTCCTCTGCCGCCGTCAGGTCTCGCTGTTCATCCAATCGGCATCTGGCACGCAGGAATGCCTCGGCGATGCAGATCAGTTCCGCGTGAATGCCCCGGCCGGTCACCAACAGGAGCAAGCCGGGAAAGACGACGGCGATAGGTCCCAGTGCCTGACCGCTCTCGTCCCGAGCAAAGAAATCCGGCCCCAGAACCTCGATACCGTTAATCAGGCGTGATGGTGGCAGGTCCGTGCAAAACATCCCGATGAAGCATTCCTTGAGGAGTTCAAAGCAACGTTATTATTCTCACATATTTGCTCGTGTTTTCAACTTCCATCAGGCCGTTCGGCAACATACCAGTTGATTTGCCGACAAATCCCCCGGATGAGTTTTACCTCGCGCGCGCGAAGACCGATCCGGCTGAAAAACCGGCGAACGCTCATCATCCAGTATTCCGGGTTTTCGGGGTTAATGAAGTTGATCCTGGCAAGAGTTGCCGTAAGCTGATCGTACATCGCCTCGAGTTCGCCCCGGTTTGCCAGACGCGGTACATAACCTTTAGGTTCAGCGCTGCCGGCCAGTAAAATTTCGTAGGCCAGAATCATCACCGCCTGGGCCAGGTTGATAGAAGTAAAACCAGCCGTCGGAATGGTGACCAGAGTATCGCAGTAGCGCAGTTCATGGTTGGCCAGGCCACGATCCTCCGGTCCAAAGAGGAGCGCCACTTGATTGTTCTGACTGATGGTCACCAGGGCCTCAGCCACACGTCTGGGAGCCTGGGTGGTCTGGCGGTGCGAGCCGGTTCGAGCGGTAGTGCCGACAACGTATTGAAACGATCCCAGGGCGCTCTGGAGGTCATCGAAAACCTCCATTTCCGTAACCACCTCTTCAGCATGGTGGGTTGCCATCTTGAGAATCTTGGTGAGATCACAATTGACGGGAGCCACCACCAGCAGGCGGCTGATGCCCATATTCTTGGCCGACCGCGCTGCCGCCCCGATGTTCTCGGGGTAATGAGGTCGATGCAGAACCACTGCCAGGTTGTTGCGATTCACCTTCATCGAGTCTCTTCTTATGGCCTTGAGCAGCAGCTCATGTCTCCTGACAATATCCCAAACCGCGAACGGCACCAGCGGCGGCGTCCAACGCATGACGGTAACGGCCAGCTGGAACCGCAAAGCCTGCAATCGTCCCGACAGAACAAAGGTTGCAGCAGGTGGGTCGCCCTCCCGAAGCGGGCCTATTATAGAAGTTGTGCGAACCAAATCAAGTCTGCCCACGGCCATGCTCATTGACACCGCCTACCGGCGATGATTTAATATCTCCCAACGGATGCAGGCACCATTTCGTAGATGAGAGCAGAGGCGTCCTTCGGATACGGCATCCCCTTCCGGGGGTGTCGGAGGTCAGGAACGCGCCCGGCGCCTCAGGGACCAACCCCGGATTGAATTGAGGGCCTGTCATGAATGAGGAGAGAATCCGTGAATCGGCAATCGCCGGCAGCTGGTATCCGGGTCATCCGGAAACCCTGAAGAGTCAGATCGCCCAATACCTCGATCAAATACCGCCAGCCGCTCTGGGAGGCACCCTCGTCGGTCTCATAGTGCCCCATGCCGGCTACGTATATTCTGGCGGCGTTGCCGCCCATGCCTACCAGCTCCTTCGTGAACAGCCTTTTGAACGCGTGTTGATCGTGGCTCCCAGCCACCGGGCCCGTTTTTCGGGAGCCAGCATCTACCGGTCGGGGGGGTATCGCACGCCCCTCGGAATTGTGCCTCTCGATCAGGAACTCATTGCCTCACTCTGTGAGGATACCGCCCTTTTCCATTACGTCGCAAAGGCAGAAACGGGTGAGCATTCCCTCGAGATCCAACTGCCCTTCCTCCAGGTGGTTCTTCGATCCTTTCGACTGACTCCCGTGCTCATGGGGGATCAGTCCCCGGAAGCCTGCCGCGAGCTTGCGCGCGCCATCGTTGGCGCATGCAGCGGCCGCCGCGTGCTCTTGATCGCCAGCAGCGATCTGTCCCATTTCCACCCCTACCAGGAAGCCAAACACCTCGATCAGGCTGCCATCGACCGGATTGCCGCCTTCGATCCGGGCGGACTGAGGGAAGCGCTGGCCACAGGTGCCTGCGAAGCCTGTGGCGGCGGCCCCATGATCACCCTCATGCTCGCCGCTCAAGAACTGGGAGCAACCAAAGCAAAGATCCTGCACTACGCGAATTCTGGAGATATTACCGGCGACACCCAGGGAGTCGTCGGCTACCTGGCAGCCGCGCTCTACGATAACCCCGGCAAGGGCCGTCACAAGAGCCCCTCCGGACGGCAGGCCGCGGGGATCGACCTCGGGCTCTCGCCCGAAGAGAAACAGACTTTGCGCGAGCTCGCGCTGCAAGCCATCCGCAGCAAATGCCTCAAGCTGCCCATGCCCGATATTCCGCTTCCCTCCTCAAAGCTGAAAGAGCCTCGCGGAGCTTTTGTGTCGTTGCACCGTCGAGGCGATCTTCGAGGCTGCATCGGGATGATCGAGGCTTTCGGCCCGCTCTATAAAACGGTCAAGGAGATGGCAGTGCAGGCAGCCTTTGCGGACCCTCGCTTCTCTCCCCTGAACCCCGATGAGCTCGCTGAACTGGACCTCGAAATATCCGTTCTGACCCCCCTCGAACGGATCGACGACCCATCTCAGATCGAAATCGGCAAGCATGGCCTGCTGATTCGCAAGAAATCCCATTCCGGTCTGCTCCTGCCCCAAGTAGCGACCGAACACGGCTGGGACCCCTACCAGTTTCTCGAGTGGACGTGCCGCAAGGCATCATTACCTCCCGAGGCCTGGCGGGATTCCGAAACCGAGATCTTTGTTTTCTCGGCGGATATCTTTTAGAGGAGTTCGGGTGGCCGACATCCTGGACATGCAGCAACAACGGCGACGCCTTGCCGCAAGTCGCGGATTTGCCACCTGGTCCAGGCGCTTCTCAACCTCCTTTGATGACTGGACGACCCTGACAGACCTTGACGACAACCTGCTCCGGGTGCTGATCCAGGGAAACCGCGCCTCGTCGCTGCTCCTGCATCAGCTCATTATGGGGGTGTTGAAACTCGGGAAAAGAACCTGCTTCGATGACCTGGAAAGCCCTGTCAAACTGGTGGTTATGGATATCGGGCTGTTTTTGCTGGACCAACTGCGCTTCGAGGTGATGCGGCGGCTCGGCTGGGTTGAACCCACGCCGTTTGCCTCCATCCCCGCGGTGGATCTTATCGAGAACTTTACAGCACGGTATGCCCCCATGAGAACCCAGACCCCTCAGCTGCTTAGACAGCATCCGCGATACCGCGAGTATCAGGAGGTATTCGAGCCCGACCGAGCGGTGTTCGTAAGGAGGCTCATTCCGGAAGCTATCGAACAATTCGAGGAAGAACCGGAAGGAGCCTGAGGCAAAAGCGAACCGCAGAATATAAAACCGCAGAATTCCCAACGTTGAAGTGCTTCAAGACCAAACCGTAGAACATCAATCAAGGGATATCAAATGATCAACTGAGGAAAAGTGAAATTGTCCAATGTTCCATGCCCAAGGATGTTCCGCTCACGGGAAGCATCTCCTCTTTGATCCTTCTGCGATTGGGCACTCTGCGGTTCGCTTTTCCACGGTTGTTCGCGATCTGTGCGGAGGCATGCGATGCCCAAAGAATGCCTGCACCTGCTGGTCGCAAGTCTGATCCTGCCGCACCTGACGGCCCGGTGCGACATCCCTCCGGCGACAAATAGTCAGCTCTGGGCCTATCTTCTGGGCAGCATTTCGCCGGATGCTCTCTTTTATGACTTTCCGTCCTTCCGCTATGCTCCCGCCGCGGTCGCTCTCCACCGTCTGGAAGGCACGGCCGGTGTGGAATTCCTGCATTCCTTCGCGACTGAATTTGGGCCTGGATTGACCCCGGAGACTCGCTTGTGGCTCCTCGGGGTTGGGTCGCACCTGCTCCTTGACGGCTTCTGGCATCCGTTTATCGAGAAGGTGGGTAACCTTGCCTCCGGCCTTAGTGTTCATGGCCGGCACCGGTTGTCTAACAGGCAGGCTCACCATTGGCTGGAAAGCAACCTGGAGGGGTATTGGCTGAATCGGGCCGGGCCGATGGCTGGCTACCGGCAACTGCTCAAGGACTTTGCTGAGCCGGGCGAGACCCGCGAAGCGTGTCTCCATTGTGTTCAGCAGCTCCTGCAACCGCTGAAAGTGGGTGATGTCCCTGATGTCAAGCGGATTGGCCGCTGTTTTTCGTGGCAGTCCCGCCTGCTCGGTCAGTTCTCCCGGCCGTTCTGGGCAAGGAGGCGCGAACTGCTACTGCGATTTCGAGCCACCCGCTTGTGCGGAACGCTGATTGTTCCCCTGGAAACTCGTCCGGAGTCTCTTGCCGCGCATCTGGCCCAAGCTGGCATCCATTGCCGGGATTCGCTGGAAGAGCTGTTCTCAGAGCAACTGATGGGGCGTTCGCTCAGGTTCGTGACGACCCATCTGTTTTCGCTTGCAGGACGGCTCTGACAATCCCGACTGCATCAATTCCTTCCAGCCGATAAAGGTCGGCGGGGAGCCCGGAAAGACCATAGCGCTTGACTCCGAGGCGCACCAGCCGGCATGGCCGGCCGTGTTCCGCCAGTACCACAGCGGCTCTGGCCCCCAGACCGGTATCCACATGATGGTCTTCTACCGTTACGAGCAGCCCCGTTTCGGCAGCGTGGAGGATGGCTGCCTGATCGAGAGGGCGAAGTGATGCAAAATTCAGGAGTGCCAGTTTCAGCTGGTGTTGCTGCGCCAGGTCTTCCCGGGCCTGGAGCGCATGAGGAAGAGCCATGCCGTAGCTCAGAATGGCTCCGTCATGCCCCTGCCTCACCCAGTCCGCCCGACCGGGCACGAAGCGGTAGTCCCCACCAAACCGTGGCGCGCCGCTCTCGTCGCAGATCACCTTCAACTTCGATCGCCCCATGCCCACGAAGAAATTTCCCGAATGAGCAGCCACATAGCGGATGATGCGATCGGTCTGATTGGGATCCGCCGGCATGAACAGGGAGAAATCATAGAGGTTCTGGAGCAGCCCGAGATAATCCAGACACTGATGGGTCTGCCCGTCTTCCCCCACATCCAGGCCCACATGCGTACACACCAGCTTCAACTGGGTCTGGTTGATATCGTTCAGACGCTGCTGGTTATAGGTCTCGCCCACGCCAAAGACCCCAAAGGTACTGAAAAATACGACAAACCCCTCCCTGCTGGCAGCGCCTGCCAAGGTCACCGCATGGTGTTCCTGGATGCCTGACTCGAAAAATGCCTCCTTCGAGCGCTTGTGAAAGCCATCCATCTTCACCGAACCTTCCAGGTCGCAACTGAAGCAAAGCACTCCGGGCACCTCACCGTCGTTGTTTCGCGCGGCCAGCTCTTCCAGCACCGCCCCATAGGCTGAACGATTGTCGGTGAGGACCTCAACCCCGTAGGTACGGGGTTCCCCCACTTCGATCACAGGAACCGGGCGCGCGGCACAGAAGCCCTCGTCAAAGGCAAGGAAGGTGTTGCGCCGTTCCCGATAGAGCGGGATTGGATTATCCAGCCCCAATTCCTCCAGTGCCTTGGCGGCATCCGCCTCGGGCAGGGCGGAACCGTGATATTTGGCCTTGTGTTCCATAAACGAAACCCCTTTGCCCATCACGGTTTCGGCCACAACGACGGTTGGATTCGACGGGTCATCAACCTCCCTCAGGAAAATCCGCCGCAGAGCCTGGAAGAGCTGTCCAAAGTCATGCCCGTCCTTGACGGTGATCACATTCCACTGGGCTGCCACGTAGTCGGCCTCAATCGCCTGAGGCATCACCACACTGGTATCACCACCGATCTGCAGGTGATTGCGATCGATCACGACAAAGAGGTTAGTCAGCCCATACTTAACCGCGAAGCGGCGGGCTTCGGCAATCTGTCCCTTTTGCTGCTCGCCATCACCCATGAGTACTACCGTGCGGCCGGCGCTTTTCCTGAGTCGCTGCGCGAGGGCCATCCCGGTGCCGGCGGAAAGGCCTTGACCAAGGTTTCCCGTGTTCCACTCGACGCCCGGCACACAAGTTTCCACATGACCCGCAAACGCTGATCCAGCCCGCCGAAACCCGAGAAAGAGGTCTTCCTCTCTGACGTAGCCGAATTCACAGAGCACGCTGTAAACGCCCGGGCTGATATGGCCCATGCTCACCAGCAGCCGATCCCGCTCCGCCCAGCAGGGATTGCCGGGGTCATGGCGGAGGGTGGCGTAGAGCATCAGGAGCGCATGCAGGGAAGACATGGAGCCACCCGGATGGCCGCTTCCGGCCAGAGTGGTACTGACGATAATCCGCCGCACGCACCGGCGCCACATCGCTGTCAACGCCTGCTGCTGATCTTCCGTCAAAGAGGCTTGTTCGAAAGCAATCTTCAACATGGCCGGGCTTGATCCTCCGTGATTGTTGCCGGAAACTCACCCACAACCCGCATTCGCCGGGCGTCAGTGGATGGTATCGCCTTGGGGGCCGGGCATCTTCTCGGGCAATTTCAGGATTTGCAGGACGGCACCGGCAAATTGCTGCACGGCCTGTTTGAAAGGCGTGTCATCATTGTCCTCCAGCACCGGTCGCCCGCGGTCTCCCCCCTCCACCACCGCCGGATCGAACGGCAGGGCGCCGAGGAAGTTCAGGCGCATCGTCTCTGCCGTCCTCTTGCCGCCGCCACTGCGAAAGATGGGGATAAAACCCTGGCAGTGAGGACAGTAAAGACCCGACATGTTTTCGACAAGACCCGCGATTTCCAGCTTCACCTTGCGGCAGAAGTTGATGGATTTTCTCACATCCGCCAAGGCAACTTCCTGCGGGGTCGTCACGATAATGGCCTTGGCGTCAGGAATCAGCTTGGCCACACTCAGAGGCTCATCACCGGTGCCCGGCGGACTGTCGATGATAAGGAAATCGAGTTCATCCCAACGGCAGTCAGCAAGGAACTGCTGGATGACGCCATGTTTCAGGGGGCCACGCCAGATCATGGCCGAATCCGGGTCTTCGAGCATCGATTCGATGGAAACGACTTTCAGGTTGGGATTGTAGGGTTGCGGGATGATCTGACGGTCAGGGGCGATATCGAGATTGCCCCGGAGTCCGAGCATTTTGGGGATACTGGGACCATGGAGATCCACGTCCAGCAGTCCAACGTGAAAGCCCTGCTTGGCCAGGATAAGGGCCAGATAGGCTGCCACACTGCTTTTACCGACTCCTCCCTTCCCACTCATCACCAGCAGCTTATTCTTGATCCGCAACAACTTGCATTGAATGAGCTCCTCGCGAGAGCGTTTGCTCTTCTCTGCACACGAATCACAAGACTTGGCATCGCACGATTTCATGAGACCCTCCTTTTCTCTGCTCAGCTTCTCCCATTTGAGGTGCAAACACCTTAGAAGCAACCACGCCGGTTGTCAACTCGGAGGAGGCCGTCGCCGGGGCAATCTCAGCATCAGGGATCAATCGGCATGGCACGGTAAGGCATTCAAGGACTGTGAAACCTTGTCATCTCCCTGGCAAGTCATGTCTTTCGCAGCGCTTCGAATTGTCTTTTAAAAGGCCCGTGGTTATCTTCAAGAGCGTCCGGGCCGAGTTTTCTGGCCCCCCATACCAATGCAGAAAAATGAGGATTGACCATGCCAATTTACGAATACCGCTGTCGCCAGTGTCAGGATGAATTTGAAGCGCTCGTCCGGAACGTCCGGGACGAGGAGCACATAGAATGCTCGCAATGTGGAAGCACCGAACTCGAGCGTGTCCTATCGCTCTGTGCGCGGGGTGCCGGCCACACCGAGAGCGTCGGCTGCCAGCCACGGTCAACCGGTTTCAGCTGAGCCTGATCGATCGGCAGCAGGGTGCTGCTTCCGGTGATTATCTGGATTTCTTCGCTCTTTTGCATTCTGCATGCTTTACCCCAAGGAGGAAAAAGAAATGATCTGGAATATGCTTCTTCTGGCAGGGGCCGTGGCGGCTTGGGTCATCCTGAACCGCCGGGTTCTTCCCAAATTTGGCATTCGCACCTGAATGTCCGCTTCATGTGGGGTCGGTGATCCCACCCATAAGAACCCTCAGGACTCCTCAAAACCCTGAACGCGGTCCAGGGCAAATGAGACCTCCAACCGGCACCAGTCACGGTGATGCAGTTCAAAATACTACTGCGTGCGGCTTCGGCCGTCCTCGCCGGAGGTGCTCAGGTCTAGCCTATCGTGACCGCCTGAAAAGATTGCGTCGGTTGGAGACGAGATAGATCACCGCAAACAGGAGGGCGATGCCCCCGCTGATGCCGGCGAACCACCGCCAGTCGATCTTATGAATCTGAAGGAGGGTCTGCCAGGTCCGTTTGAACCAGCCCGCCAGGTTCACATCCTCCTGGGTCACCAGGTCGACCGTGCGCTTGGGCTGGTCGGCGACGTAGAAGACGATCTCCCCCAGGGCCTGATTGATTTCGAGAGGGGCCGTCACCTCGCTGACGGTATGGATTTCCCAGCGGAGCAGGTTCCTCTGAGCACGGGGAATCACAAACGCGGCCGCCTCGGTGGGAAACAGGCCGATTTCATCCTTTTCGGCCTTCCACACCTGAATGGTGGTGACCGGGGTCCCTGGCGGGAAGGGCTGGACCAGCGTATGATGATGGAAGCCGAAGTTCAGCAGCTTCATGGCCTCGCGTTCTCGAGCGCGCGGGTTTTCCGCCCCCATTACCACCGCCAGCAGACGCATTCCTTCGCGCTGTGCCGTTGCCGCCAGATGGTAGCCGGCGGCAGCCACGAATCCCGTTTTGAGCCCATCCACCGAGGGGTCCTTGTTTAACAGATGATTCCGGTTGTGCTGGGTGATGTTGTTGTAGGTGTATTCCCTCAGAGAGTGGAAGCGCAGGGCATCAGGAAAACGCCGAATATAGGCGGTTGCCAGGGTGGCCATGTCCCTGGCCGTGGTGATCTGCCCCTCAACCGGAAGGCCATGAGGGTTCATGAAGTGGCTGCGATCCATCCTCAGCTCTTTGGCTTTCCGGTTCATATTGTCGACGAAGGCTTCCTCACTGCCGGAAAGATGTTCGGCGGCAGCCACACAGGCATCGTTCCCCGAGACCACGGCAATACCCTTGATAATCTCTTCCAGCGGGACCCTGTTGCCCACCCCGACAAACATCTTTGAACCCCCGGTGCGCCAGGCGGCATCACTGATGTAGGCTTCATCCTGGAGCTTGATGGTCTGGCGTTCGATGGCTTCAAACAATAGATAGAGCGACAGCACTTTGGTGAAGGAGGCGGGTTCGATCAATTCATCGGCGTTCTGTTCGAACAGGGTTGTGCCGGTGGTGACTTCCAGCAAAATCGCAGACCTGGCGTTCACTTGACCGGGAGAAGCATCGGAGGCGGCCGTTTTGCCTTGAACCGCCTCGCCGGGTGCGGCCCTGGGCGGGACCCTTCGCTCCGTCTTGGCCTTGCCCCGCACCGGTTTTGTTACCGTCTTTCTGTTCTCGGTGGGCTCCACCCCAAACCCGTTCCCGGGAAAGCTCATCAGCAGAGCTACCAGCATGAGCAAAACCAAACAGAACCCTGGCCTTTTCTGCATTTCACCCCTCATGGCTGACCATCAATAACTCTCCAACGGCGGCATGGTACCTGTCGATGAGGCGATCCCAACCCGCATGAGGTAAGTCATATATCTCCATTCCAGCCGTTTTACAAGCAGTTCAGTTGGCAGACCATACCAGGCACAGGCTCTGCCTTGCCCAGAAACGCATGAGCATGCAGCAACGCTAATCAGAGATCCTGACAGCAATCTCCTGATACCACAGCCTGGATGCCTCATCAAAGACCGGCTCCCCGATGAGTTCGAAGATCTCCGTATCGATACCTGAATCGGCCAGGGTCCAGAGCCGTCCCTCAGCATCTCTCCATATCCGGGTACTGTTCCATTCCATATCAAGCCCTCCCCTGCCTCCCTGCCCCCGTATCACCGTCTCCCCTGACCAGGGATCATGGTTGTCTTCCGGTTACCTGGAGTCTATTATGATGCTGATCGAATGATTCTGTAACCATTCATTTTAGCAACAACTCGGGTCTTTTTTCAGGAAGAAGGAGGACAACCATGTCTGCCGGAAAATTTGCCTTAAGTTTCGCTTTTCTCGCGCTCATGATTCCACTCCCGGGCAACAATGCGCTGGCCAACAAGTCTGCGGTTTCGCTTCAAGCCCCCAGCACGGTCCAACGTGGTTCTGAGGTGACGATTCAGGTCAAGGTAACCCACGAAGGCAACAGCTTTCTCCACTATACTGAGTGGGTTTACGTCATGGCCAACGGCAAGGAAATCGCCCGCTGGCAATACACTGCCTCGGCACGACCGGAAGGCGATGCTTTCATCAGAGAGGTGAAAACCACCGCAACGGATAACCTTGAGATCAAGACCGAAGCCAGCTGCAACCTGCACGGCAGTGCGGGTCCGGCGACAACCGTCATTATGGTCAAGGACTGAAAGGCTGGTAGCGATGACCATTGCTGGTGTTTCCATCATTTTGCTCCTGGGGCTCGCCAACCTCGTCCTGATCCTGTTTCAGCTCGCCACCGGCCTTCGTCTTCTCCGAGTTCGCGTCGGCATCCACAAGCGGACCGGGATTGCGCTGCTGGTCCTGGCAATCCTTCACGGCACGCTGGCCTTTCTGGTTAGCTGAGGCTCTCTTGCGACCCGTTCCCAAGAATCTCTCAAGGAATGACCGAGTCATGACGATAGATCATCAACCCCCGCAACGACAACCACGGGCGGGTTCCGCCGGCGTGGAGGCAGTCACCGCTGCCGTCCTGCACCGAAACGGAAGGGTCCTCATTGCCAGACGTCCGGCCACTGACAACCTCGCCCGCAAATGGGAGTTTCCCGGCGGCAAAATCGAGGAGGGGGAGACTCCTGAAGCCTGCCTGGCGAGAGAACTGAGAGAAGAACTGGGCATTGATGGCCGCATCGGGGCCTTCCTGGGAGAGAGTGTCCACCATTACCGGCACGGCACCGTCAGGCTTCTGGCGTATCTGGCGTGCTGGGAGAAGGGTGATCTGGAACCGCGGGCCCATGACGAAATCGCCTGGGTTACTGTGAGTGAGCTCGATCAGTATGATTTTGCCCCGGCAGACGTCCCCTTTGTTGAAAGATTGATGAGCGGTCAGTGGATTGTCAGTGATGCGCAGGGGGCAGGAATGCCGCGAGCTGACCAGGAGGTCATTCTGGAAGAATCGGCGCTGCTGCGAAGAGCTTGAGGGCAGGCAGGAGTGCTGCTTTCAACCGCAACCGAAAGGACATAAGACCATGAAAGCACGACAACTGTTGGGAATGGTGTTGGTGGTGATCGCCCTGGCCACTTTTGGGTGTGTCGGGATGGCCACGTACCAGTCGAGTGGGGGCAGCGCCTCGGCCATGATGGATTGCAATGGTGACGTGCCAAGCCCCTACCCCCCCTACTGCCACCCGAGACGTTAGGCACTGATCGAAGCTCAGCCTGATCCGCGTACCGCTGGTCCGTTACGGCTCTCACTGGTCCGCCGTTGCAGGCTGCCGCCCCCCCCAGCAGGCCTTCCCGCTGACTGGTACGATGCCTTTCTGCTCTCTCCCCGTACCGTAGGGAGAGAGCAGCCCTCCCTGCCGCCATGGATCCATCCGACCCGCAGCCTCTACTCCCTGCTGTGGGTCACCACCAGCTCACCGTCCTTCAGATCCACCAGGATCTGGCTGCCGTCGGTGATTTCTCCCGAAAGGAGGGCACGGCCGATCCGGGTTTCCAATTCGTGCTGGAGGTAGCGTTTGAGCGGGCGAGCGCCATAAACGGGATCGTAGGCAACTTCGGCAATATAGTCCTTGCCCGGATTGGAGATACTGAGCTGGATACGTCGATCCTTGAGACGCCCGGCCAGGTCCCTGGTCAGGAGTTCGATAATGGCCTTGATCTCTTCAAGGGTGAGCGCTTTGAAGAGGACGATATCGTCAACCCGGTTGAGAAATTCAGGGCGAAAATGGTGGCGCAGTTCGGTCATGACTTCCCGGCGAGCCCCCTCCTTGATCTCCCCCTGGTCGGTCACACCGTTCAGCAGATGGTGCGAGCCAATATTGCTGGTCATGATGATGACGGTATTCTTGAAATCCACAGTCCGTCCCTGAGCATCCGTCAGGCGCCCATCGTCCAGGATCTGCAGGAGCACGTTGAAGACATCCTGGTGAGCCTTCTCGATCTCGTCAAAGAGGATTACAGCATACGGCTTGCGCCGGACCGCTTCAGTAAGCTGCCCGCCTTCCTCATAGCCCACATAGCCCGGAGGCGCTCCCACCAGGCGCGACACGGTGTGCTTCTCCATGTACTCGCTCATGTCGATGCGGACCATGTTCTCCTCCGAATCGAAGAGCGCTTCAGCGAGGGTCTTGGCCAGTTCGGTCTTGCCCACCCCGGTCGGGCCGAGGAAGATGAACGAGCCGATGGGACGGCGCGGGTCCTTGATCCCTGAGCGGGCTCGAATCACCGCGTCCGCCACCAATTTCACCGCTTCATCCTGGCCCACTACCCGCTCATGCAGCACTTCATCCAGGCGCAGCAGCTTCTCGCGTTCACCCTCCACCAGACGAGTCACGGGAATACCGGTCCAGCGTGACACGATTTCGGCAATTTCATCCTCGGTCACTTCCTCGCGCAGCAGCCGATTTTCTCCCTGTTTTTCGGCCAGCCGCTGCTCTTCGGCCGTCAACCGCCGTTCGAGTTCGGGCAGTCGCCCATGAGTCAACTCCGCCGCCTGTTGCAGGTTGTAGTGCCGTTGAGCGACTTCGATATCCCGCCGAATCTTCTCGATTTCCTCCCGTAACGCCTGCACCTTTTTAATGGCCTGCTTTTCGGATTCCCACTGGGCCTTCATGCCATCGCCCTTGGCACGCAGTTCCGCCAACTCTCGCTGAATGGCTTCGAGCCGTTCCTGGCTGCCCTTGTTGCGCTCCTTTTTGAGCGCCGCCTCTTCGATTTCCAGCTGCATCACCCGTCGTCGCACATCGTCAATTTCGGCCGGCATGGATTCGATTTCGGTCTTGATCATGGCGCAGGCTTCATCCACCAGATCGATCGCTTTGTCGGGTAGAAACCGGTCGGAGATGTAGCGGTTGGAGAGCACCGCCGAGGCAACCAGGGCGCTGTCCTGGATCTTAACTCCGTGATGCACCTCGAACCGCTCCTTCAGCCCGCGAAGAATCGAAACCGTGTCCTCCACCGTCGGCTGTTCCACCAGGACCGGTTGAAAGCGGCGTTCGAGCGCGGCGTCCTTTTCGATGTACTTGCGGTATTCATCCAGAGTGGTGGCACCGATGCAGTGGAGCTCCCCCCGTGCCAGCATGGGTTTGAGCATGTTGCCGGCATCCATGGATCCTTCGGCCCTGCCCGCACCTACAATGGTATGGAGTTCGTCGATGAACAGAATGATCCGCCCTTCCGATTCCTTGATCTCCTGGAGGACCGCTTTGAGGCGCTCTTCGAACTCACCGCGGTACTTGGCACCGGCCACCAGTGATCCCATATCGAGGGCGTAAATGGTTTTGCCTTTGAGTCCTTCAGGAACGTCACCCGCCACAATTCGCTGCGCCAGCCCTTCCACCACCGCCGTCTTACCAACTCCCGGCTCACCAATGAGGACCGGGTTGTTCTTGGTCTTCCGGCTCAGGATGCGCACAATGCGCCGAATTTCCGCATCCCTGCCAATGACCGGGTCAAGCTTGTTGGTCTGGGCCTCCTTGACCAAGTCTCTCCCATACTTCTCCAGGGCCTCATAGGTCCCCTCCGGAGAGGCGCTCGTCACCCGCTGGTGCCCCCGCACCGCCGTCAGGGTCTGGAGGAAGAGATCGCGGCTGATGCCGAATTCCTTGATGATCCTGCCAGCAGGGGTCGCCGCTGCTTCGTCGGTGAAAGCCAGGAAGAGGTGTTCCGCCGAAACGTACTCGTCTTTCAGCCGTTGTGCTTCTTCCTGAGCTTTGATGAGGAGCCTGCTCAATCGCTGCGACAGATAAACCTTTCCGGGTTCTACTCCGGGTCCGCTCACCCGCGGCTTCCGTTCCAGTTCCTCCTCGAGACGGTCGTGAACCCGGTTTACGGGCACTTCCATCCGCTGGAGCAGCTTGGGAAGAATTCCTTCGGACTGTTCGAGCAGCGCCAGCAGCAAATGCTCGCCGTCAACTTCCATATGACCATAGCGGATTGCTTTGGTTTGCGCCGCCTGCAGCGCTTCCTGTGATTTGATAGTGAATTTGTTGAGATCCATGCGTAAGGACCCTCCTCTATATGATCGACTCGAAGTGGGTTCAAGGCGAACCTTTACCCATCACCGAAGATTCTGCTTTCCAAGTCACGAACCTGGCTTTCCAGGGAATCGATGCGAGCCATGAGTTCGAGGATCACCCCGATCCCCGCATAGTTGACGCCCAGCTCATTGCGGAGCCTGAGGATGGTACGCACCACCGGGATAACCTCAGCATGAAACAGAGCCTCACCATTGGCCGGAATCTCCTCACAATCAATCAGCCCAAGGCGTACCAGGCGCTCGACCAGCTCCGGATGCAACCCGCAATGGTACGCCACCTCCGACAGGGTCACATATGACGACACCAGGGACGAAGCACCAGCTCGAACCAGGTAATACTTGCTTTCTGCCATGGGGACCTCCTTCCTCTACGAACGTGGCCGGAACGTGGACACTCTCTGCAACTCTTCAAAGAGCTCCCGCTCTCGATCGGAAGGTTCTTTCGGAACCACAATGCTGATGAGCACATAGAGGTCCCCTGCCGTTCCTCTGGGGTTGGGCATTCCCTTGCCGCGCAGCCGCAGCCGCTGACCATTTTGCGTGCCTGGCGGTAGCTTGAGGGTTACCGCACCCGCCAGGGTCGTGAGTTGCACCTCCGCCCCCAGAACCGCTTCCCAGGGAGCAATAGGCAGGTCCATGGTTAAGTCGCGGCCGTTCATACGATAGATGGGATGCGATTCGATTTCGACCTTGAGATAGAGATCACCACGGGGACCTCCCCCGGTTCCTTCGCCCCCCTGGCCAGCCAGACGGATCTTCTGACCCTCCAGGATACCCACTGGAATCTTCACCTCGTAGTTCTTTTCCTGAACCGCGAGCTGGCCTTCGGGGGTAACCGTCTGCATCTGCATGGTGATGGGTTTGGTCGCACCGCGGACAGCATCTTCCAGGGGAATCCGAAGAACCACTTCCTGATCCGCGCCAGCCTGGGTCCATACCGGCCCGCCACTCTTTCTGCTGCGTCCTCCGCGAGCTGCTCCCCGCCGCGTCTGGCCGCCGAACAGGGCTTCGAAAAAGTCGCTGAAGCCTTCGGCATTTCCCCACTGAAAGCCGCTCTGGCCCGCTTGCCCAGATCCAAAATCAAAATGCACGTCCCAGCCCGGAGGCGGCCGGAATTCCTGCCCGGCCTTCCAGTTTGCTCCCAGCTGGTCGTACTTCTGGCGCTTCTCGGGGTCTTTCAGGACTTCGTAGGCCTCGTTGATTTCCTTGAACTTCTCTTCAGCGTCCTTGGCCTTGTTCACATCAGGATGGAATTTTCTTGCAAGCTTTCGATAGGAACGCTGAATCTCTTCCTGTGTCGCCGTCCGCTGGACCCCCAACACCTCATAATAGTCTCGGAATTGAACCGCCATGATCTTCCGTGCCGCCCCCTCTTTAACCGGACTTGAATCATCGGAGGCCGGTGAAAGCCCTGACCGCCATTGTGCTCGCTACCACCGTCCCCGGATCATGAAAGGAATGTGCCTCAACTCCGTGGCATCAGTCCCAACTCATGATCACCTTTGGCCTTCCGCCCGATCTCCGATCTCCGTCTTCTGTGCTCAGCGCTCGGTGAATTCAGCGTCGACAACGTCGTCTCGCCCCCCAGGTCGCCCGGAACAGCTGCCACAAGCTTGCTCGCCAGTGCTGCCCGTCTGCTGATAGGCAGTGGCGGCGATCATCTGGAGCGCCTGCTGGAGATCGCTCGCCAGCTGCTGGTAGCGCTCCTTTCCCACCGTTTCATCCTTGACGGCACGGCGGGTCTCTTCGATCAATTGTTCCGAACGCGCTTTTTCGTGCAGCGGGACTTTATCGCCCACGTCCGTCAGCGTCCGCTCGAGCTGATAAGCCAGGCTGTCCGCCTGATTTCGCGCCTCAATCATCTCCCGCCGGGTCTTGTCATCGGCAGCGTGCACCTGAGCATCCTGGACCATGCGCTCCACCTCACTCTTGGAAAGATTGGTGGATTCCGAAATGGTGACCGTCTGCTCTTTGCCGGTTTCCTGGTCACGGGCGGTGACATTGAGGATGCCGTTGGCATCGATATCGAACGTCACTTTGATCTGAGGCAAACCGCGAGCCGCGGGGCGAATTCCTTCCAGTCTAAAGCGCCCGAGCACCCGATTGTCTCTGGCCAGTTCCCGCTCCCCCTGCAGCACCACAATATCCACCGCCGTCTGGTTATCCTCAGCCGTGGAGAACACCTCCTCGCGCCGCGACGGGATGGTAGTGTTGCGTTCGATCAGTTTGGTCATGACCCCGCCAAGAGTCTCCACCCCCAGGGAAAGCGGCGTTACATCAAGCAGTACCACATCCTCCACCTGACCCTTGAGGATCGCCGCCTGGATCGCCGACCCGACGGCAACCACTTCATCGGGATTGACACTCATGTTGGGTTGTTTTCCGCCAGTCAGCTTCCTCACCAACTCCTGCACCGCCGGCATGCGCGTGGACCCCCCAACCAGGATCACCTCGTCGATGTCTTTGGCCGTCAGACGGGCATCCGCCAGGGCCTGTTCCACTGGCTTCATGCAGCGCTGCACCAAATCGTGAGTGAGATCCTCGAACTTGGCACGGGCCAGCTTCAGCAGCAAATGCTTCGGACCGGCTGCATCGGCGGTGACAAAAGGCAGGTTGATCTGCGTTTCCGCCATGCTCGAGAGCTCGCACTTGGCCTTTTCGGCGGCTTCATAGAGCCGTTGGAGGGCCTGCCGATCGCTCCTGAGGTCGATCCCTGTGTCCCTGCGAAATTCCTCGGCCAGCCAGTCCACCACCCGTTTGTCGAAATCATCCCCTCCCAGATGGGTATCTCCCGAAGTCGAGCGCACCTCGCAAACCCCTTCACCGACATCGAGGATAGAAACGTCGAAAGTCCCGCCCCCGAGGTCGAAGACCAGGATGGTTTCATTCTTCTTCTTTTCCAGACCGTAGGCGAGAGCTGCCGCCGTGGGTTCGTTGATGATCCGAAGCACTTTGAGGCCGGCGATTTCACCCGCATTCTTGGTTGCCTGGCGTTGCGCGTCATTAAAGTAGGCGGGCACCGTAATAACCGCTTCCGTCACCTTTTCGCCAAGGTACTTGGAGGCATCGTCGACCAGTTTCCTGATCACCTGCGCCGACACTTCCTCCGGGGCCACCAGCTTGCCGCGAATGTCGAACCGCACCGCCTCAGCCGGACCACGCTCCACATGATAGGCGACAATCTTGGATTCTTCGTCCACCTCGCCCCACTTGCGCCCGACAAACCTCTTGGCCGAATAAATCGTTGCCGCCGGGTTGAGAATCGCCTGGCGCCGCGCAATCTGTCCCACCAGCCGTTGCTGATCTTCCGTATAACCGACTACCGACGGGGTAGTGCGCGACCCTTCCGCGTTGGCAATGACCGTTGCCTGGCCGTTTTCCCAAATGGCCACAACCGAATTGGTAGTCCCTAAATCTATTCCTACTGCTTTAGCCATAATCTTTTCCTCCTTCGGAACCTATTTCACGCAGATCAGGGTGAGTCCTGTCTGGTCTGAGTCGTTACAGTAATCAAGTTAGTTACGACACAAAGAGCTGTAAACATATCAAGATATTGAATCTTTCCAAAGCGAAGGAAAAGTAATCATGATTTGAAGACATTCCAGACAGGGAGGCAGCTTTATTGATCTGCAACGAACACTTTCGGCGGGCGCTCGACCTGAGAGGGCAGCGAGAGGCGCACCACGAGCTGTTTGGGAGGTTCGAGTTCGACTTTTATGGCACCGCCATGCTTGTTGACGATGATCTTGCACATGGGCAGATCCATCTCCGCCAAGGCGGCTGATGAGGTAGTAAAAGGGTAGAAGAAATGCTCAGCATCATCCGCTGAAAAGTGCGGCGCGGGGTAGCGCACCACCAGTTCGACCATTTCCGCCTCCAGGGCGGTCCGGAGTTCGAGCGTGGAGCCTTCCGGCATTTGTTTCAGAGCATTGCTTAACAGGGTTTCCAACACCTGTTCCAGAAACTTGGGGTCACCGGTAACGGCAGGCAGATCCGGCCCGAATTGGACGGCAGGGATGACCCGGCACCGTCCGAAATCCTCGCACAGGGCTTTCAGCACATTCTCCACCAGGCCGTTCAGATGAACCGGAGAAAGGTTCAGCTCCAAGGGGCGCAGGTAATTCAAAATCATGCGCAGGATGACCTCGAGCCGGGCCACTTCCTTGACAATGATTTCCACTTTAGCTCGGTTGGGATCGTCGGGGTTCATGGAGGCAAGGAGTCGCCGGGCAAAACCGCCGGCCGAGACCAGCGGATTTCGAATTTCGTGGGCCAACCGGGAGGAAACTTCGCTGATGGTCTTCAGCCCCTCTGCTCTAAGCACCTGCTCATGCAGCCTCACCTTCCAGGTGATATCCATGATGATCCCGTCCACCACACTGATCAGGCCGTCGGGTGTTCGAAGCGGAATCGCATGATCGATAACATGGACAAGGTGCCCCTGTTTGTGCTTGACCCGATACTCGGTGATGAGTTCCTGCCCGCCCCGATAGATTTTCTCCCGCTGGGCCGCAACATGGGCGCGGTCTTTTTCGTAGAGAGTCTCGGTCCACAACTCCGGGTCCCGGAGAATCTCGTCCGGGGCATAGCCAAACAGATCTTCCACAAACTGATTCACGAACAGAATCTCGCCTTCGGGGCGCAGTCGATAGACGACCAGCGGCACGTTCTCCACCAGGGTCCGAAACTTTTCCTCCGAAGCAATCAGTTCCTCGGTGCGCTGCCGCAGAAGCGCTTCAGAACGCTTGTAATCGCTGACATCGCTCAGGATACCGACCGAGCCGACAACCCTGCCCCTCTCCCCGTACCAGGGAAAGGAATGGTCGCGGAGCCATTTGTTGCGGCCCGAACGAGTGGCGATGAGGTAATCCGCCCGATATTCGCCGACCTTCCCCCGCTGTCGCTCCTGGACAAGGACCTGGGGCGGAACATCCTCCCGGTCCGGGAAATCGATTCTGGTTACCAATTTGGAAAAACCCATTGCATTGATTTCCTGGATCGTATAGCCGGTGAGCTTTTTGATGCCGGGACTGAGATAGTCATAACTCATTGAATCGTAGCGCAACCGGTAGATAACGTCGCCGGTGGTCTCGGCCATGAACCGAAAGCGCTCCTCACTCTCTCTGAGCGACTTGGCCGCATCTTTGCGCGAAATCTCCACCGCTGCCAGATTGCCGATGAGCGAAAGGGTTTCCAGGTCTGACCGGGAAAAGGCAGTGCGCCGCCGGTTGAAAACATAAAGCAGTCCGAGTCGTTTCGAAGCCATTTGGACCGGTGCCGCCATCCCTGAAACAATGCCCTCGGCGCCGATGATGGCACGCAGATCGGCATCCAGCAGGGTCTCCTCCAGGTAATCCGCCACCATGTAGCCTCGGCCTGATTCCGCAACCATGGCCGCCAGTCCCATGCCGGTTGGCAGCCTCATTTCCTGAAACGCTCTGGTACGGATGCCCGTTGAGGAGTGCTTGTAATAGTCCCCGCGGGTTTCATCCTGGAGAGTGATGTAGGAGACGTCGGTTTGAAGCAGTTCGCAGCACTGATCAACGACCAGTTGCAGCGTATCATCCATGCTTTGGTCCCTGGTCATGGCAATGGCCAGGTCGTAGAGCCCCCGGAACTTCTTCAATTCCCTCTGGAGATCCTGCTGCGCCTCTGCTTGCGCCAGCACCTGGGCTTCGAGGTCCTTTATGCGTCGCTCCACAGCCTCTCCTCCCCCTGTTCATCAGGGCATGATTTTCACGGGAGTGCCTACCGGGATGGCATCAAAGAGCTCGTCGATATCAGCGTTGCGAAGGGCAACACATCCCAGGGTCCAGTCATGCCCCAAACCCCCGCCATGAATGAAAATGTCTCCTCCCAGGCTGGTATTGTCAGGCGGCAGGGTCATCACCTCACTAGCCCTCAGGATCCTGAGATACTCCTCACCTGAGATCGCCCCCAACCGATAGGCTTCTTCCGCATGCCTGGGGGATGGGTAATTGAGCCCCAGCCCCTTATGGTATTTGCTGAAAGGGTTTTTTACACAGACGAAGAAATCACCCTCCGGGGTCCGTCCATCTCCTCGCATACACTTGTCTCCCCGGGGCTGGGGGCCGAGGACCACCGGGTAGTCCCGGACCAGAACCTTGTCGTCGATCACCAGCAGCCTCCTTTCCGTTTTGTGCACATAAAGGACGGGCTTCGTAAGGCTCCAGAGCGAGCGATTCAGATCGATTTCACAGTACGGTGAACCACAATCTCTGGGAGTGACCGGAACAATCGTTCTCGGAGCCACCACCAGCGGTTTTGAGGGCGCAAACCAGGAACACGACGGCAACCCGGTGAGCACGACTGCCAAGAAGAGATATAAGCTAAAGATTTTTGCCCGCTGAACACCATCCGTCAACCCCATGACCAACCCTCTCCTTTCGTTTTCCTTGCCCCATTTGTTCTGGACTTGCATCTCTCCGACCCCAACGGCGGCGATTTCCCGGTGGCGATCACTCCCCAGAAACCACCCGCCTCTTCCTCCATCCCAAATCCGAAGTCCCAAATCCGACCTCAAAACCCGCCGTCAATCACTCCCCGGACCATAGATGAACTGCTCCTTGCGGTCAGGGAGATAGAGCCTGCTCAGATCACGGTTCATGGTCTTCAAGGAATCCGTGATGACGACCGCGGTGCCGATGGTCGCCCAGTTATACAGTTTTTCCGCTGACTCGGGTGGCAGATTGATGCACCCATGGGAACAGTAGGGGCCGACCACGTCGCCCGCATGGAGCCACACCGCTCCATAGATCTTCAACGCAAGGGGCATCCAGGCTGGCTCACCGTAAGCATTCTGGTAAAGGTTGGAATATTTGTCCGACGACTTATCCAGGACCTTGTAGAGGCCGCTTTCGGTCCACCTCCACTGCTTGCCGATGCAGGTCAGAGAATCGCCTCGCATTCTGCCATTTTCATACCAGCCGGTGAAGGGAATGTCCTTAACGACCAGAATGAGTCTCGGCACGTCCGCTCCTCCCGGCAGGATCTTGGGCAAAGGGGACCATGTCCGGTAAGCAGCAAAATCCACGGGCACTTTCAGAGGGCGCTTCTTCTTGATGTCGTCCACTATGTACAGGCGGGCCTTGCGGTTGATGCGGGCAAGAATTTCCTGGAGAGCATAAAGCGTCAGCTTCGGGTCTCTGTCCACCATTCTTCGAAGCTCCTCCTCGGTGATGACCCGCTCTCTGATTGCCAGCGACGGCGGGCCTTTGGGAGGTGGAGGCTTCGTCACCGCTCTTGCTGGTTTCGGGGGGGCGGCAGCTGAGCAAGATGGTCGAGCTGAGCCAGATCGACATGTCTTGTTGCGCAGGCTGCCAAGATACTGCATAATAGCAGGTGACAAACTATGCGCCCAAAAGCAGTCGGCAGACAACTCCCACCCCCTGGAATGAGGTTGTGAGCAAGTGGCATTTTATGTTATCCCTTATGGAATCCTGGTCTGGATTTCCTAGCAAAGAACAGCCCAAAATTCAACGAACAGATCGCACTTTGCTGACAGGACCTGACGGAAGCCATTCCCATCCAGAAGCGAAGGGGTTTTGACGATATGAAAAAAGGTGTTCTATTTGTTTGCATCGGCAATGCCTGCCGCAGTACCATGGCGGAAGCGCTTACCAGGCATTACTGGGGGGACGCGATTGAAGCTTTTTCGGTCGGCACCTTTCCTCTGGGCCATATCAGCCCTTATACCCTTGAAGCCTTGAGAGAACAAGGCATCCCCGTCACCGGCCTCGACTCCAAGGGTTTTTCCGATATTCCTTTTGAGAGAATCCAGTTCGTTGTGGTCCTCACCCGTGCCTCATGCACCCACCTCCTGCCGTCAGCGTTCTCCGGAAAGGTCATCCACTGGCATGTCCAGGACCCTTTCGGACTCGGCATTGACGCCTATCGGGAGGTCCGCTACATTATCGAGCTGATGGTCAGGAGGAAGCTCCCTGAATGGCTGGAACTGGATAAGGTTCGCCCCGACCATCAAGCCTCGCAAGGTGACCCCGAACGGTAACATACTTGCCACGACCCCAAAGATCAAGCGCCGACGATCCCTTCCCTGAGGGCGTACAAACTGATGATGGGGATGGGAAGGCAGCTGTCGCGCCGAGGATCGTACATCAACCGGTAGGACATGCCCCGGTTCCCCTGGCGGTCCATAGCTCCCCAGCCACGCATCACATAGGGACATTCATCGTTGAAACAGATGTACAGGTAGTCCGTATCCCAGGTACTGAAGGGACTGTTGGGCGGCTCCCACTTGTTCATTCTTTCGCCGCAGTGAGGACAGCAGAGCGTGTCCCTGATGTCCTGTCCTTCCTGTCCCTCTTTCCGGGGAGCGCATATCTCATCCTCCAGGCATTGCGGCTCGGGTCTCTTCCGTTTGTCCAGCCAGGGCGCCTGCTTTTCCGCATAGACCGCATAGATCGGATCGCTGGGAAGCCCGAGGGCCGCATAGCGATCATCCTGCGGGCGCGGACGACCACGTGAAATAAACACTTTCGGCGGTTCGAAGTCGTCCACATGATCAAAAAACGTGGTAACCAGCGCCACCCGCTGCTCATCGTTCGACAGTTGCCAGAGCCTGGCAGCTTTTTCCGGAAACATACGATTGGAGAAGATAACCAGAAAGAGCCCGCCGGGTTTGAGCACCCGAGCCACCTCCGCAAAGACCTCGAAGGGATGGGTCAGGTAATCAACCGAAACGGTATTGAGCACCACATCGAACGTAGCGTCCGGGAATGGCAGGGCTGGGGTTGTATTGAGGTCATGGATGACCACCTCGGAGAGCCTCTGGTTCTGGCGAAGCTCATTGGGATTGAGACCCAGCCCCACCACTTTCCGCGGATGAAGCTCAGCCGGCAGGTGTGAGTCCCAACTGGCCATAAGATCCAGAACCACCGGTTGCTCTTCCGTGATCAACCGGCCAATGATCCTCTCAACCGTGGCCAACGCCGTTGCATCCAGGTGGGGAACCAGCCGGTCGGTCGCATAGAACAGTCGATCATCAGCCTCGTCCGCTCGCGAAAAGGCATCCTCGGGGAATACGGCATACGGGGAAAGCTCTTGTCTTGTTTCAGCAACGTTTTGATTCATGGTTCTCATCCTCCCAAGAAAAAAAGCCAGGCTACAGAATCTGTAAACCTGGCTCGTGGCCCCATTGCTGGGCAGGTTCAACCTCAACCAAATTGCTTTATGAAATTAAGGGCAACACCCCGCTTGTCAACCCTGGATACCACGCTGGAGCAACTACTCTCGGGAAAGCCGATTCCCCCCTGCCCTCCTGGCCACGGGATAGGCTGGCGTCAGCCGGAAGCAACCCGACTGACGGTCGTCAGGGATCCTTTCAAAGGAAACACGACTGCCGGGAAATGGGCTGGCCGGAACGTTCTTCCAGTTCTGCCAGGCCGTTGCAGATGGCTTCCTTCATCGACAGCAGATGGATCGGGACCAGCTCGCGAATGCGATGCTCTCTGCAGATGACTTCGTTTCTCAGCCCTTCCAGCAACGGCATGACGATACCGGCCGGCACCGGCGTTATGAGGCTGATCCAATACGATGAGAGCAGCGGGCTCAGGAAGGGTACCGGAATGATCCACCGCCGCAGCCCGCGCATTTGGGCGTAGATTTCCATCAGCGTGCGGTAGGTGATGATGTCGGGGCCGCCGATATCCAGGGTCAGGCCGGCGGTAAGGGGCTGAAACAAGCATCCCGTGAGGTAGTCGAGCACATTCTGGATGGCGATGGGCTGACACCGGGTATCGATCCAGCGCGGACAAACCATCACCGGCAGACGCTCAACCAGATGGCGCAGCATTTCGAAGGGGGCCCCGCCGGCACCGATGATGTTGGCTGCCCGCAGGATCGTGGTTTTGGCCTGCCCCGACTGCAGGATTCTCCCCACTTCCTGGCGGCTGGAAAGATGGTCCGACAGGTTGTCTCCCGTCTCTCCCAGACCGCTCAGGTAGATGATCCGTTGGAGCCCGGCGGCATCGGCGGCGGTGATGAAATTCCGGGCCGCCCGCAGGTCGCGTTCGAGATAGGCACGATACTGCAGGACGCTGCGCCCTCCCATGGAGTGAACCAGGTAGTAGGCAACCTCCATCCCCTTCATGGCTCGCTCGAGGCTGCTCGGGTCGAGGATATCGCCCTGCACCAACTCCACTCCCGGCGCACCCGCGCCGTCTCGCGCCAGCCGTTCTTGAGATCTGACCAAACACCGGGTCATCACTCCCCTGTCTTGTAACACAAGCAGCAGGCGACCTCCCACAAAGCCCGTCGCCCCCGTCAGCAGAACCTTCAGTTTCGCCTCCATCTAACAACCCCCTTGAGCTTTCCTGGTGGTGATCTGCCCCCCATGGCCGAGGTAGAATAGCCCCCGCAAATGCCTCGTACGGCCGTCCGGACTCATGTTCATCTCATTCATCGTAAGGTTTCAGGGGTAGCACCGGTGGTCTCCAAACAAACCCTGAGCACTGCGCCCGGCGTGGCCCCCTGGCGTAGCATCGATCATCCGCCCCTGGCAGGACGATCAAACATGGTTTCTCAGCTGCACTTCCAGAGGATGGGGATTGAGATAGTACTGGAGCTTCAGATAGGGCTGATCGTATTTCCGCACGTAGTGATTAATGAGCGTGACGGGTACAATGAGCGGGATATAACCCCCGCGATAGTGGTCGATGACCTCCAACAATTCCTGTTTTTCGTCGCCGGAAAGGTCTTTCTTGAAATACCCCATCAGATGCTGCAGGACATTGACCTGCTTCTTGACCGTCGCCCGCAGCTTCAGAGCGTCCATCAACAGCACTTGATACTTTTCAAAGAGCTCTGTGGCCGAAGCCCCTTTGGCGGTCGCCACCAAGCCGCCGAGGAGAGTATTCTGTTTGGGACTGTGAGCCATAATCAGCAGCTTATGGCGAGTGTGAAACTCCACCAGCCCATTCAATCTCCTGCCCCGGTCCACCATTTCCCGCCATCGCTTTAGCACAAACATCCGTTCAATGAAATTCTCACGCCGTGCCGGGTCATGCAACCGCCCCTCCTCCTCCACCGGAAGAGATGGGAAATGCTTCATGAAGATCCCCGCAAAAACACCGCGTCCAATCTTGCGCGGCATGCCGCTCTGATTGGTGATCTTGACCCGCTCCATGCCGGAACTGGGAGAGTTGCTCTTGAAGATGAATCCGCACAACCCCTCATCCTCCAGTTCCACGACCCGCCGGTGCGTCCACGCCAGCATCTGGTCGGTCACGTCGCGCCGCGTTCGGCTGGTGATCAGGCGGGGCGCCTCGGGGTCTCCCTCCAGATGCATGGCTTCGCGCGGAATCCCCAGTCCGCATTCAACTTCAGGACAAACCGGCACGTATTCAACATACTGGCCCAGCGTATCCCGCAGAAACCGGTCCAGTTTGTGCCCCCCGTCATACCGGACGGCCTCCCCCAGAAGGCATCTGCTGATCCCAAGCCTGACTTTTTCCATAACCGACCTCACCCGTCTCCGGTTTCCGGTAGAAAAGCCCTGAATTGCCCGTTCAAAAAATGGGAAGGTACCGCTCGATTTCGTAGTTGCTTACCTGGATGCGATACATCTCCCATTCGATTTTCTTGTTTTCGATGAACTTGTGAAAAATATGCTCACCAATGGTTTCCCGGACGAGTTCACTCCTTTCACATTCAAGGATGGCCTGGTAGAGACTGCCCGGCAAGACCTGAATACCCCTGGCCAGCCGTTCGGCCTCGGTCATGCTGTAGATATCTTCTTCAAAGGGAGCGGGCAATTCGAGTCCGTTCTCGATCCCATCCAGACCCGCTGCCAGCATCACGGCAAAGACCAGGTAGGGATTGCAGGCGGGGTCCGGAGCCCGATATTCGATGCGGGTGGCTTTCTCCTTGCCAGGCTTGTACATGGGAACCCGCACCATGGTCGACCGGTTGCGACGGGCCCACGAGATGTAGACCGGGGCCTCATAGCCGGGGACAAGCCGCTTGTAGGAGTTTACCCACTGGTTGGTGATGGCGACGATGTCGCTGGCATGCCACAGCAGCCCGGCGATATAACACTTGGCCACCCGCGAAAGGTGATACGGGTCACCGGCGTCAAAGAACTCGTTCTTCTCCCCCCGGAACAGCGACTGATGGACGTGCATGCCACTGCCGTTGCAGCCGAACATGGGTTTGGGCATGAAGGTTGCGTAGACTCCGTTCTGTCTGGCGATCTCCTTAACGGCAATCCGATAGGTCTGGGTATTGTCAGCCATGCGCAGGGCTTCGTCGTAGCGCAGGTCGATTTCATGCTGACTGGGGGCTACTTCATGATGGCTGTATTCGACGTGAATCCCCATATCCTGCAGCGCAAAGATGGTATTGCGCCGCAGTTCACTCCCTCGATCGAGGGGACACAAGTCAAAATAGCCGCCGCGATCGAGGATTTCCGGAGCACTGTCGGACTTGAAGTAAAAGTATTCCAGCTCGGGACCGACATAGAATGTATAGCCTTTATCGGCGACCTTCTTCAGCATGCGCTTGAGCACATAGCGGGGGTCCCCCTCGTAGGGCGTTCCGTCAGGGTTTAAAATATCGCAGAAGACCCGTCCCACCGGTTTGTCCCGCGGGTGCCAGGGCAGCAGTTGAAAAGTGGTCGGATCAGGCCAGGCCACCATGTCGCTTTCTTCAATGCGGGCAAACCCCTCGATGGAGGATCCGTCAAAACCCATCCCTTCACTGAAGGCAACCGGAAGTTCCCCCAGGGTGGCGGAAAAGCTTTTCAACTGTCCCAAAACATCCGTGAACCAAAACTGGATCGATGACACATCGTGCTCTTGAGCGGCCTTCAAGACGTCTTCGGCAGTCCTGCAACATAACATTGAAATCCTCCCCCTCCGAAATGACTGATGCGTTGCAGAGTGTGAGCGCTAATGCGCTCACCGTTGGTTTTCCATTAGGTTTGGGGCGTTCTTCCGGGTTCGCTGGAATCACTGAGGCTGCAAATCCGCCTGGGCAAGGTCAAGGAGCGTCAGGGCGATCTCCCTGCTCAACTTCCCCAACGCACGACCCTGAGCGGCTACCAGGGCTTCATGGGTCGCGTCCGCCGCCGGCTCACTGACCGATGACCGCTTCAGCAGCAGCACCTTCCTCCCCTTGTTCCCCAGAACCGACCACTGCACCTCGAGCTCCGCCCTGTCACCGAGAATACCGTCAAAGCGGAAACAATCGACTAAAACCTGATAGGTCACATCCAGGGAAGTGGGCCAGGGATATTGAACAATCCGGTCGGTGCGCAGCAGAAAGGTCAAGTCTTCGGCCAGAACGCGTGAGAAATCGCTTGCCAGAGGCCCAACCCAGCGGTCGAATTCAGCCAGTTGCACCCGGTTTTGCTGGCTGCGGGTGACGATTTGAGGACGATCCAGATAATCGGGAAGTGTGATTGGTCCCAGACCGACGGCAATGGCCGGGTCGAGCATCCCCGTCGGTCCGAGGGAGTGGGTCCCGGGCATGGACTGCAATTGGTAGAACTTGGACGGGCGTGTCGTGCTGCAGCCCGCGAGGGTCATCAGGAACACCCCCGCCACCGCCACCATCAGCCGGAAAGCCTGATCCCTTTTCATTGCACTTTTCCTCCATAGCCACCTTTGCCATGTACCAGGGCTTCCGGGTGCCTTTCCAAGTATTCGGCCAGGAGCCGGATGGAACGAGCGGCTGCTGACAGTTCTTTGAGTGCCCCATAGAACTCGTGGCGCACGCCCGATTCCTCGCCGACCATCCCTTCGAGGCCGCCGAGGGTTTTGTCGGCCTTTTTCACCGCGCTCTCCACAACCTTCAAGACGTCCCCGAGGTTCGAGGCAACCGCACCCGCGCGCTCATCCAAACCCTGGACCACATGCCTGGCTTCCCGGGTCAGGTCTCTCACATCGCCCACCACCGGTTTGAAGTTGGCCCGGACGTCATGCAAGAGGCCGTGAGCCTCACCGAGGGTTTCTTCGAGCTTGGCCAGGATCGGTTCCGCCCGCTCGTTCACCCGCAGCATGGTATTTCTAACATCTCTCACGGCCTCAGCCAGCAGGACCATGATGTCCTCCATTTCCGGCGAATTCACCCACCGCTCGATCCCCCGCAGAACTCTGTTGGCCTTGGATGCCAGTTCGTAGATGGGCAGTTTTTCAACCGTTTTGGAAATGATCTCGAGGCTCGACGGAACGGTGGGAATCTCCTTTAAACCGGTGTCGACATTGACGTAGTGCGCCGGCTTGCTTGGGAAAAAGTCCAGGTTGACATACAGCTGGCCGGTAACCAGGCTCTGGATGTCAAGCTGAGCCCGCATCCCCTTCTCCACCAGATAATCGATGATCGTCTTACCTTCGGTCTCTTCGGCAATCTGGCTCAGCTCGATGCCCCGCATCTCGGTCAACCGATCCGGCTCGATCTCGATGAAGACCGGAATCTGCAGTGAGAGATCCCGGCTGTCCAGGAGCACCTTGACTTCGGTAACCGAACCCACCTTAACCCCTTTGAAGGCTACCGCTGCCCCTCGGTTCAAGCCCTGCACCGAGCCCTCAAAGAACAACACGAATTTGTTGGTCTCCTTAAAAAACCGGCCGCTGCCGAAAGTGATGATGGCAGCAGCCGTCAGGACGATCGCTCCCACTACGAAAGCACCGATTGCCGTAGTATTGGCTTTCTTGCTCATGATTACCCAATCTTCCTGCCGATGGTCTCCATCCGGGAGACGTCAGGCAACTCCGCTCCCAGGCCGACGCGGTTTCACAAATCGAGTCGAGGTCGGCGAACCGGTCCTCCAGGAGTCTGCCTGAAGGCCTCTATCTGTGCCATTTTACCATCATGGCTTCAAGTATTTATGATGGCGAACGGCGGAAAAACGGCATTCTAAGACATGCTCCCGGCGGCTTTGGCTTCCCCGCGGGTCAGAAATTCACAAACCACGGGGTTTTCACATTCATGCAAGAGCTGATGAGGATCGCCACTGGCGATCATGGTGCGGCTCTCAGCATCCAGAAATACCGAATTGTTCCCAATGGCAAAAATGCTCGCCAGTTCGTGGGTGACGACGACGATGGTGGCTCCAAGGCTGTCTCGCAACTCCACTATGAGATCATCCAGGCGCCGCGCACTGATCGGGTCAAGGCCCGCAGAGGGTTCGTCAAAGAAGAGGATGTCAGGGTCCAGCGCCATGGCACGTGCCAATCCCGCCCGCTTGCGCATGCCTCCACTGATTTCCGAAGGATAGAATTCTTCAAAACCGGCCAGCCCCACCAACGCCAGTTTCAGCCCGACCAGGGCCTTGATCTCGTCAGCATGCAGGGACGTATACTGGGTTAGAGGCAGCGCCACGTTCTCGGCGAGCGTCATGGAACTCCACAAAGCCCCGCTCTGATAAAGGATTCCAAACCGACGCATGAGGCTGGCACGCACCTCCGGTTCCGCCTCCCAGAAACTGGTCTCACCATATCGCACCATACCCCGTGCTGGCTCCTTCAAACCCACCAGATGACGCAGCAAGGTGCTCTTGCCACACCCGCTCCCACCCATGATGATGAAGATATCTCCACGGTTGATGGTGAAGTTGAGGTCGCGCTGGATCACGAAATCCCCGTAGGCCATGGTGAGATCCACCACCTCGATATGCCCGCCGCTCTCACTCAACTTCTGATCCTATACCCCAAGAACATCGAAAATCACCGCGAACAACCCGTCAAAGACAATAATGAAGACAATTGCGGTGACCACTGCCGAGGTCGTGGCCTCCCCAACGGCGGCGGAACTCCTGCCGCACTGCATCCCCCGCATGCAACCCGAGAGGGCGATGATAACGCCAAAGACTACACTCTTAATCACGCCGGCACTGAGATGGACCAGGGTGATGGCACGCTGCGTCTGGATGAAGTAGGCCACGGGCGACAAATCGAGCATCATTACTCCAATCAGGCCCCCTCCCAGGATGCCCATGAAGTCAGCGTAGATGCAGAGCAGGGGCATCATCAGGATCAGGGCGAGGGTCCGGGGCAGCACCAGGAATTCCACCGGCGAGAGTCCGAGGGTCTGCAGGGCGTCGATTTCTTCGTTCACCTGCATGGTTCCCAGTTGCGCCGCATAAGCAGCGCCGGTACGACCGGCCATGATGATGGCCGCCATCATGGCCCCCATCTCACGGGTCATCCCGATCCCCACCAGGTCCGCCACGTAGATCTGGGCGCCAAAAAGCTTGAGTTGCACCGCGCCGACAAAAGCGAGGATCAACCCCACCAGGACACTGATGAGGGACACGATGGGCAGCGCCTGGGCGCCGCATTCTTGCAGGAAGAGCACCAGGTCATGGCGGCGGAAGCGGGCTCTGCCCAGCAACAACCTGCCAAACGCCAAGGTCGTTTCCCCCAGAAAGGAGACCATCCTCCGGGTGGCGGAAGCCGCCTCCACAGTTCTGGCACCGATCCTGGTGAGGAGCGGAGCGCGTACCCCGGATTTTCGCGCATCCTTCTTTTCCGGCACCGCCGAAGCCAGCGCCAGCAGCTTGACCACCCCCTCGGGCAGGCCGCTGCGATCGATCTCCAGGCGTTCCTGTTCGGCGCCGGCAAAAAGTGCGGTGAGAAAGATCAGCAAGCTGCTGTCCCACGCCTTCAAATCCTGCGCATCAAAGGCAATTTGCCTGCCTCCGCCGACGGCAGCCAGCTCTTTGCCAAGATCCGGGGGTGTTGGCAGCCCAGCGGCTATGTTCCAAACACCGCCGAGATGGATCAGCAACGTGGCCGCGCCCCTTATGCTGAAGCTGATTTGCGGCTCATCCGAGGCTACCGGAACAACAGCCGTGTTCCCTGGCAAGGGCGTCATACCGTCGCCACATCCTCATCGTTGGGGTTCATTCAGGTCTCCCTGAACATCGCCGACCATGTTCCAACCTGGATGCCAACTTCAACCCTGCTCCTCTCTCACGGCCATGGCCCGGGGCACGGCCGTGAGGTCCCTATGACTTGGCATCGTCATTCTCCTCCAGCAGAGCCTTCTTCCTGGCCTCCTCCTCCGCAGCAAGGGCAGCAATGGCCGCTGCCGCGCCGCCCGACAGCACTCTTCTTGCTGAGGAAGCATCCGGCGCTTGGCCGTCCGTTTTCGGTTCCGCCGGTACCGGTTCATCCGGCAGGCGTACCATGACATGCCGTGTGGCAAATTCCAACCCTTTCTCGTCGAAGAGTTCCTTGAGCCGTCGGAAGACCTGCCGTTAGATCATGAACTGGTGCCCCGGCTTGGACTTGAATTTAACCCTCATGATCAAGGCGGAGTCATCAAGCGCCAGCACGCCGGTGCACCAGATCCGACATGGGTTCTGTCCTTCTAGGGCTTCCCTTGAAGCTGCTCGGCGACTGCCCTGGTCGCGCGCTGAACGACCTCGGGATCGCCCAGATAATAATGACGAACAGGTTTGAGCGCATCGTCCAGCTCATAAACGAGGGGAATCCCGGTAGGGATATTCAACTGTGCAATCTCATCATCGGAAATATGGTCGAGATACTTGACCAATGCCCGCAGACTGTTGCCATGGGCGGCAATGAGCACCCGCGCACCGGACCTGACGGTGGGTGCGATAGTCTCGTGCCAGTATGGCAGAAAACGATGGACAGTGTCCTTGAGGCATTCGGTGAGCGGGAGTTCTCCCGGGCGCAGGTCGGCATACCTGGGATCGCTGCCCGGATACCGGAGATCGTCCACCGTCAGGGCCGGCGGCCGCACTATATAGCTGCGACGCCATTGCTGAACCTGTTCCAGACCGTATTGCGCCGCTGTCTCGGACTTGTCAAGCCCTTGCAGGGCACCGTAGTGGCGTTCGTTCAACCGCCAGCTTCGGACCTCCGGAATCCACATGAGGTCCATCACCTCGAGCACGAGCCAGAGGGTTTTGATCGCCCGCTTCAAGACCGAAGTATACGCAACATCAAAGAGGTACCCTTCCTCCTTGAACAAGCGTCCCGCCGCCTCAGCCTCTTCCACCCCCCTGGGACTGAGCGGGACGTCCTCCCAGCCGGTGAAACGGTTTTCCCGGTTCCACACACTCTCACCATGGCGAAGCAATACCAGGCGCTTCATCTTCGTGACCTCGTCCCCTTCACCCGCCTCGGCAAAGGCTTGCCCAACGAAGCATCCCCCCTCTTCTCCCTGCCTCACCCCCGCCGATCACCGCCTCCAGCCGGTGCCGCCCGACCCGCTGCTACTTTGCCTTCTCCAGGGAAACCGCCAAGGCTTCAATGTAGGTGATCACCACCGAGTCGCCCTGTTCTATGTTATCCAACCTGCTTGGCCTTTTTACAAAAATCGTGGTCGAGCGCCCGTCCGGATGCTTGATCGTGACGTGGGTTCGCGCATGATCGATTCTCTCCACCTTGGCAGCTGCCGTCAGCACTTCTCTCACCACCCCGTGCGGCTCCTGCCCCGGCTCGAATCTCCGGGGAGCGTTCCTCACCACTCTTGCTTTCCGCTCACCCTTCTTCTTGAGTTGCAGCGCCGACCATTCAAAATACTTGGCGGTCACCTCATCGCCGACCCTCACTAGCGGCAGGTTCGTCACCTCTGTTCCAACCTTGAGGTCAAAGACGTTGCCTTTGGCATCCTTGAGGGTGACCAGCCGTTTGGTCAAATCGACAGCCAGTACGGCGGCTTTCACCGTTTTCAGGGGTTCCTCGGGGAGCCTGAGACGGCGGGGACTGACCGACGGGGTTTCCGGGGAGCTTGTCAGGTCCCCGAGTTTCTGCTCCGGCACGTCAGGTTTCGGCATACTCATCGGCGTCGTTGCCGGGGAACCTGTCTCCCCGGCAGGCGGGATAATCCTCTTCTCAGGCGCCCCGCATCCCATTCCCATGGTGAGTACCAATCCCGCCAGGACGGTCACAGCGATTCGTGTCTTCATAAAAACCCTCGTTTGTTGTTCTCGCTCCAACTCCTCTTGCCCACCCCCCTCAGTCATCCCGACAAACCACGTAATGACCGTGAAGTCCCGCTCCTTCTAACGCTTCCCGTTTCCTTCCGCGAACATGCAAAGCCATCCAGGGTATGATTCGCATTCCAGTTCTCCCGTCTCGGAGCCTCTCTTTGGCAGTTCTTCCCCCGAGCCACGTTTTCGCAGCGTATTCTCGAACGCCGATCGTTCCGGCTCTTTCCCGAAAGTGGCGGAGACGAGCATAGAGATCAGACGCACCGGTGTCAACCAACAGAATCGCAGGTGGGTCTCGTTTCGCGGTAAAATTAGCAGGTTATCGACCTTGAGCGCACCCTGTCAGGAACGGCGGCCAACAACGCGGAAGTCAAGCCGGCGCCGCCCTGGATCATTCGGCAACTCCCGGTTTTTCCGCGGCTTGGCGGTGGGAAGCCGGTAGTTGCCCCACCGGTTCACGCACCAAGTCAGCGGGATCTTGCGCCGCAACCGTAAAAGGATTCGCGACCGGCCTGGCGCAAGGCTTCAATCAGCCGGTCCAGCTCATCCCTGGTATCAGCCCGGAAGGCACCGTCGCGCAACGGCTTCGTGCCCCTGAGGCCGCGTGTGTACCAGATGAAGAATTTATGGAAGCAGGCCACCCCCCGCTTCTCCCCGTAATGCGCAACGATGAGCTCAAGGTGCTTTCTGATGATCGCAAGGCGCTCAGCCATGGTGGGTTTCTCGCACGGCAACCCGCCCTCAAAGAACCGGTTCAGCTCTCTGCAAAGCCACGGATATCCCAGGGAACCGCGCGCCAGGGTGACACCGTCGCACCCGGTTTCATCAAACATCCGCTTGATGGCAGGAACAGAGAGATTGTCGCCACTGGCAATGACGGGAATCGTCAAGGCCTCTTTCACCTGCTGGATGATCCGGTAGTCAACCTTTCCGCCATACCCCTGAGACCTTGTCCGGCCATGGATGAACAGCGCACTGATCCCGGCATCCTCGGCCCGAAGAGCGACCTCGCGGGCATTCACCGAAGCGGGGTCCCAACCGGCCCTGATTTTCACCGTTACCGGAACTCGGGCCATCGAGACGAGCGCTTTGAGCAGTCCGCCCAGCCTGGAAGGGTCCTTGAGAAGGGCCGCTCCTTTGCCCTTGCGTGTCACCTTGGGCGTAGGACAGGCGGCATTGAGGTCGAGCAGATCGAAGCCAAAACCTTCCAGCGCTGCTACGGCCTCGACCAGGTCGCTTTCATCATGACCCAGGAACTGCACCCCCAACGGCCGGTCCTCGGGGGCAGAGGTGAGCATGTGCCAGGTTTTCCGCTCACCCCGAGCGATGGCCCGGGCGTCGATCATCTCGGCAAAGGCCAGCGGTACGCCGAAAGAACGGGTGATCAGCCGAAAGGGCAGATCGCTGACCCCCGCCATGGGCGCCAGCAGATAAGGGAAAGTCAGCGTCAGGTTTCCGATCTTAAGCACGGTTGATGCCCCCCTCAGCTGCGATGAGCCGTTTTTACGGCAACGCGACCCTTTCCTAATTGTCAGCCAAGGGCAAATCCCGTGCCGAACCGTGCTGCCAAAGCAGCCAAGGTAGTATTCGTCACTATTTCCTCATGGGGAATCAGCAGGTAGCGCCAGGGTTTGCCATCATAGCTCCTGGCATGGGTTGAAGCATTGGCGCACCATTTCACGGCAACTTCCTTCTTGGCAAGCACGATTGGATCATCCATCTGGTTGCTGGCTTTTGGCTCAAGCATTAAGATGGCCTCGGCGGTTTCGGCGACAAAGTCCGGCTGGTATTCACGAGGCTCGCCACCGTCGCGATAGAATATTTGAAACTGGCCCCTGGCAGGCCTGAACCATTTGATAGCATCCCGATCAAGGATCACCGCGAGCTTGCGTTCGCCTTCCGCTTGAAATTTCTCCTCCGGATAGAGGCAGCGGTTGAACCCGCTAAAGAGATAGCGAGCCATGTTGCTCTTGTCTGCGGGAGATTCTCGGAAATCGAGCATCGCCTCTCCGGCAACCTGTGAGTAGGCTCTTTGTTTCAGCTCAGTGAAGCCCTTGCTGACGATCACTTCATAACCGACCGTCTCTTCCCAATAGTGCTCCTTCATCTGCGAATGAATAAACCTCGCGATATCGCGCTGGTAGCAGCGCAGTACTTTGGCCGTTTCCTCGTCCGAGAGATAGGCCAGAAAATGCTGGACCGTCTGGCGGGCAAGGTCGTAGAGCAGGTCGGCATGGTCATCGTAGGATATGTCGTCGAAATCGACGAGGACATTTACGATATAATCCTCCAGCCGTTCTTCCTCAATGCCGCCGCGGCCGAGCGCCAGCACTTCGAGTTGGTTGGTCCGAAGGTGCTGAATCCACAACTCCTCCGAAACGGGCGGATACTTCAGCGTGTTGAGATCGAGAGCAAACGGCTGAAAGCCGGATTTCACCACGCCTTTCGGCACGACCAGGATGCGCGGGATGTCAATGGTCTGTTGTATGACCAGTTCGACCGTCTTAGCCACCACGGCAGCGATGGCTGGCTTTTCCAGGATGCCTTCGATGTCCCACTGCAGAGGGTGTTGCTGCTCTGTAACGGCCTCGACAATGGCGGCCTGAATCTCTGGTTTTTGCAGGTAATTCACGGTCGGCAGCCTTCGGGGCTGGTTCGAAAGGTTCCGGATCTTCTCCCAGGCAATTTGCGCCACTCTCTGCTCGGCAGGCGTGGTGAAAACCGGCGGCTCGTGCTGTCCAGCTGTCGAAGTGCTGCTGGTCACCAGTTGCGGCTTGAGCCCCAACTGTGTCGCCAATTTCGACTGAGACACCACCGTGACCGTCTTCCGGCTGAGGTCTTCCAAGTCAATCATCATCGCGTGTAGGCGTATCGCCGAATCCGGCCGGTTGGCCTCGTCGATGATCTCCTGGAACTTGTCGTGGGCAACGATGTTCAGCCGGTCCACAGCCATGACTCCGGTGCGCTTGCCATAGGGCAGGCGCAGACCACGACCGATGGACTGCTCGATGAGGATGCGGGCGTTGGCCACGCGTAGCGGGACGATGGTGTAGAGGTTGGTCACGTCCCAGCCTTCCTTAAGCATGTTGACGTGGATGACAAGCTCCGTCGGCTCGGAGGGAATCTCGACCTTGAGCAGGCGCTCGATCATCTCCTCTTCGTCTTTGCCGGTCCGGCTGGAGTCTACCTGGATCACTTTCTCCGCATAGCGCCCCTCGAAAAAGCCGTCTGACTGGATCAGTTGCAGCAACTGGCCCGCATGGGTTGTGTCGCGGGCGATCACTAGCAGGAAGGGCTTCACGATCGGATTGTCGCTTTCCCGGGCGTAGGTCTCCAGCTCCACCTTCACGCTCTCGTGCAGGCGGACGCCATCTTCCAGCTTCATGCGTTCGATCTCTTCAGGCGACATTCCAGCCGGGTTAAAGTCTTTGCGCGTCACCACCGCCGGCTCCTTCACAAAACCATCGGCCATGGCCATGCTGAGAGGATACTCATAGATGACATTCTTGAATGGCACCGCGCCACGGTTTGCTTCCACGAAGGGCGTGGCCGTAAGCTCCAACCCGAGAATCGGCTTCAGCTCGTTGATCGCCCGGACTCCGGCGCTGGCACGGTACCGGTGCGACTCGTCCATCAGCAGCACCAGGTCCGGCAGCGCGGCCAAATAGTCAAAGTAGCTCTCACCGAGATACTCCGACAGGCGCTTGATGCGGGGTGACTTGCCGCCTCGCACTTCCGAGTTGATTTTGGAAATGTTGAAGATGTTGATGTGAACGCCCTGCCTGACCATCCAGGGAGCCCTGAGTTGCCCACGCGATACCTCCCGCACGCCGATACCGCTTTCGTAGGTGTCGCCGGTAATGACCGTCGGCGCCTCCGCGGCGAACTCGGCAATGCCCTTGAACACATACTTTGGTGTATTGGGCGTGAAGTCGGTGAATAGCTTCTTGTAGATGGTAAGGTTGGGTGCCAGTACGAAGAAGTTGTTGATGCCGTGCGCCAGATGCAAGTAGCTGATGAAGGCGCCCATGAGCCGAGTCTTGCCGACCCCGGTGGCGAGGGCAAAGCACAGGGACGGAAAGTCGCGCTCGAAATCGGTGACTGACGGAAACTCACTCCGGATTGTTTCCATCGCGGCGGCTGTGTCAGAGCTTCTGCCGGGCGGAGCAATCTCCATAATGCGATCAAGAATCTCAAGAGAACGGCGTTGGGGAGGGCGCAGCGAGAGGCGGTTGGCAATGGCGTTCACGTGTCGGTTCACTCGATTGCTCCCGATTATTCGTTAGAGCGGTTGATCAGGCTGACGATTACCTTGACGATGGTTTCTTTCTCTTTCGGCCGGCTTTCTGCGATGAGCAGCGTCCAGGGCCATCAAGGCGTTGTCGGCAAGCCGTTTTGACCCGTCAGCACGATATAAGGCGCCGTTTGCAGCGAGAAACGTGATGAAAAGGGCAGCACCAATTCGCTTGTTGCCGTCAGTGAAAGCATGGTTCTTCACAATAAAGTAGAGGAGGTTGGCCGCTTTCTCTTCACCGGTGTCATAGAGCACAACATCCATCATTCTAACCTTTTGGCGAAAAGAGATAGCTGTCTAGGCTCACGCGGCGCATGGGGCAGGTTCTCCACCCGCAAGCTGTAGTCGTCATGGCCCCATTCACAACGGGAGAGCACCTGCTTGGGGATCTTCTTGACGGTTAGATTTGGGTAAAGGTCGGCCCTGGCACGGAAGGCGGTGCAGAGGACCAGGAGAGAACGCTCCGGTCCCACCTCGTCGGAGAGCTGCTGGAGCTGCTCGTGGGTCAGGTTGGCGGTAGTGACATAGATGAAGTCCCGCTCCGTGGAATGACCATGCTGCCAGTAGACCGAATCGCTCGGAGCGTAAGCAAAGCCCTCCAGCTTGCAGAGCGCCTCGGCCAGCATGGCACCGTTGTAGGTCTTGTTGATGACCCAGTTATCCCACTTGTCCTTTTCCAGCAGCGACGGTGCCAGCCGGTAGTAGCGAAAGCCGCCCCCGCCTTTCCAGTCCACCGCCTTGGTGATGCCGCCGGGCTCTTCGCCGTCGATCACTTTTCTCAGACGCGGGATGATGTGGGTGTGACAGTGCTCGCCCAGCTCCACCATGATCCAGCGCCGGCCCATCTTGTGGGCCACGGCACCGGTGGTTCCTGAACCGGCGAAGGAGTCGAGGACAAGGTCGCCTGGGTTGGTGGCGATTTCAATAACACGCTTCAGCAGTCGTTCAGGTTTAGGTGTAACGAAAGCATCGTCAGCCCCAAACAGTCGATTGATTTCTTTCTTTGCTTCTTGATTGTGCCCAACTTCAGAATTCGGCCACCAAGTCCATACGCTAACGCCCGTCGCTTCGTTCAGATAGTTCTTCACGCGGGGGCGCGATCTCCCGTCCTTGCCGAACCAAACACGGCCATCCTGACAGAGGCGTTTGAATTCACTCTCGATATTTGCCCAGCAACGACCAGGAGGGGGCTCATATTTCGCTCCTCCGGGAGTGGCTAATATGTACATCTGATTTGGGCGCCATCCTTGTGCACTGAAGTCTGTTGACGCCCAAGGACCACGAGGGTCATTGTCTGGATTTTTGAAATTCCTGGCTTGTTCTTCAGTGAGTGAAAGCTTATTGAACCTGATGTTCCCAGCAGTTCGTCCGTAGACAAGTACGTGATCATGGGCAGGGCCGAGGTCTAGTCGCGCCTCCGGCGACGTGCGTTTCTGCCACAACACATTTGCGACAAAACACGCCCGTCCAAACACCTCATCGCATAACACCTTGAGATAGTGTGCCTCATTGTCATCGATGGTAATCCACAACGACCCTTCGTCCGACAACAAGCGCCCAAGGATCTCCAGACGATCGCGCATGAGGCTGAGCCAAATGGAATGTTCCAACCCATCATCGTAATGCTGAAAAGCGCTGCCAGTGTTGTAGGGCGGATCGATGAAAACGCACTTCACCTTGCCCGCGAACTCAGCCTCCAGAGCCTTCAGCGCCAGCAGGTTGTCGCCGAAGATGAGACGGTTGTCGAAGATATCACTATCCGTCACCCGGTGTTTCGCGTGGTAGGACTTCTCCGTGTCTTCCAGCAGGATACGCGGCTCCAGTCTGGGCCGGTTCTCCTTGCCAATCCAGGTTAGTTCCAGTTTTTGTTTCCGGTCCGTCACACAGCCCCCTGTGTCCTTCGTCACGACCCAATCTAAGGTATATCCAATCTCCAGACCGTGGGTGGCTCTGGTATTTGAGGCAAGGAATCCCACGTACGACCGTCGAGCACACGACCGCTTCGCTTCTTGCCCCGTCGTAGCCCATCAACAGCCCACTCGCCCCATTGTTTAAAGAAAAAAGCTACTCTATCGACATCACACAGACGCTTGACGTTCAAGACCCACTCGCGTTTCATCGGCCGAGCCTTGGGTCCGGATTCCCCACCCACGATGACCCAATGTATCCCGGTCAAGTCGAATTCCATGAGATCTTCCAATAAGGGTTCTGCGGAGATGAAGCGGACCGACGCAGATACCCGGCGCAGCGCATCGATCCTAGGCAGACCATGCGCACGATCCTCCACAGTCACCCCCATCCAGACGTTATGAGGCACCTCCGTTGTGTGGAAGAATTCAGCCATACGCTCGGCCCGCTTGGTCAAAATCTGAAAGATATGATGTGGCGTTTGCCGGATGACAGCCAATACCTGTAGAAGATAGCTGTCAGGAATCTCCTCATGGAAGAGGTCACTCATGGAATTCACGAAATAAACCGTAGGCCGTTTGCGGCTCATGGGCTCTTGCAGGCGCTCGGGCAGAAGCGTCAGGCGAAACGCATTTTCATATCCCTTTACATGCATAGATTTCAAGCGCTTGGCCAGTACTTCGGCGTAACAGTGGGCACAACCGGGAGAAATCTTGCTGCAGCCAACAGCCGGATTCCAGGTTCGCTCGGTCCATTCGATAGAAGTCTTGGTGCTCATGGTTGTTCCTTACTGAGGCGTTCACCCCTGTTGCCTTGGGCATCGAAGTGAACATATGTCGTACGCCGCCTGCGCGGTGCATCCAAATTCTTTACTCTACCTTCGCTCTCCAACTCACCAAATGCAGCCTGGAAATCGCTTTCGAACCACCCAGTTTCTTCAAGCATGTCAGCCAATTCATCGATGCCAAAGAATTGCGGGGAAGCAGAAAGCTTATTCATCCAATACTCCTTCACATCGGCATGAGCTGCCCACATCTTCTTCTGCACATATGTTGAAGCCCGAGCCATCTCCATTTGGTGACTTCGAGATTCTCGGTCTTCCTGTTTTGCCTGGGCGCGGGCGCTCCGCTGGATGAAATCGAGCTGCTCAGAGGCTTTCATAAAAACGGTTAACCCCTTTGGATGCCGAGTCAAATACACGAGATGATATAGTGTTCGATCAACAGTGGGGTAAAGCACCGGGACGGAAACAGCCCGAGGCTTTCTTCCCCAAGCAGCTGAAATCTCCTTGATGCGTTTCCGGTACAGCCCGAGCAAGTATGCTTCCTTCTCCTCCGGTGACATTCCTTGCGTGTCAGGCACCTCACCGAAAATGGCCTGGATATCCTCTCCAAAGGACTGCTGGGTGTGAGTACGAAGCAGGAAGTCATACATGAAGTTGATCAGAAACTCTGAATTGGAACGCTGCAGGAGCGGCGTTAGGGTAGGTATCTCGACGACCTTCTTCCAACCTTTGGGGTCAATGAAAAAGAAGGTAAAATCATCAGGTCCACACCAAGTGAGAATCGAATCGCGCAGATTGAAGAAATCTCCATGGAAGGCATCAACGGCAACTTCCGACCGACAAGACCCGGCGAGATAATCGCGCAGTCTTTGAAAGGCCTTTCCGCTCTTTTCAATGAACAGGGCATGGAACGTCACTTCCCTTCCCCTCTTCTGCAGGCCTTCTCGTGACTTCTTGATCAGCTTTAAAGCGATACCAATCGAGGTGTCTTGAAGGTCGGCGCGTCCTTCCTGCCAGGGCCCAGAGAAGCAATCCACGTACCGGATGCTCTTCTGGTGCATGCCAATGATCATGAACAGCCGCTGGAGATAGGTTTCGAGAAGGCGGTGCTTGACATAGGCCTGCTCACGTCCACAGTAGTTTTCCGGTACCAGCATGATTCACCTCACCGATGAATTCAGGGATTGCCTTCTACTTCCGCGTCCAACGAATGGAAAAGAGTGACCGGTCCATTTCTCTCTGTCGTAAGTTGCTTTCTTTGCTCGCAATCAGCTTCTCCCGCTTTCGGTCGATTTCCTCCTGCGCCTCGAAGAGCGGGCGCCGCTTCTGGTTGCGCTGGACTTCGAGCGCCTTGATCCGCTTCTGCCCATAGTTTCCCCTCAAACGTCAGGGCGACGGTGGCGGTGCAGCGGGCTTCCTTGATCTGGCGGTCCAGCTCCTTGCGGGGTCCACGGCAGATGGTCAGGGATCTTGCCGAAAACCTCTTGCGATAGTTGTTCGGGAGTCTTCGCCACCGCCGAACCTCTCCTGAGCCAGAGCGCATTACGATATCAGCTGTGCGGAACCTATCAGATTTGCGTTGTGCCCGCAAGATGAAGCGGGCGGCTCTGCATATTGTATCAGATGAGGGTAGTCGTGCAGTCCTCTGGCAGCGAATTTCAGTTTGCTCGGACAAAAACGAATTACAGGCAGGGCTTTATCGCGTCGAAGAATCTTTCAGCTAAGATCTCGTAGCCGGCATCATTGGGATGAAACAAGTCGCTCGTGCGCTTTCTGTCTCCCAACAACCCGTCCAGGATATTGGGGATGAGAACGCAGCCCCCTCTCCCGGGAAACCTTTTCCTATGTCTCTCCGTAGCCCCAGCCCTGAAAAGGCATACCGATTCCCTCGAGAACGACGAGTCACCCTGGCGGTGGATCAACGCAACGATTGCACTTAGATCAGCTAAGGCTTCTTGCCTTGACACTCGATTCGTGAGATCCCCAAGACCCAAGGTGGGCAAGACAATCCTGCTCCACCTCGGCCAGAGCACGAGCAGTGGTGTCTCCAGCAGCACCGGCACTGATAATTGGCCCTGCAATCAGCTTCGACAGTTGTGTGGGATAATCCATAAAACCATTTCCTGCCAAATTGCCAATCTGCAACAGATGACCATGAGATTCTATACGGTCTCATGGCCAATCCGTATCGATCAGCCACCCTGCACAAAAATGCAGGTCGGCGGCGTTTCGCCGATCTTGGCCGCCATGGTCCGAATCCGCTCCTCAGCGGCGGACAGGTCCATGGGAATGGCGTCCTGAGGGCATTCCCGTACGCACTTCAAACAGAGGAAGCAAGCCTCTCCGAACCGGGGATAAGGATCGAGCGCAATCGCCTGGGCCGGGCACACTTCCGCGCACAACCCGCATTGATTGCATTGCTCCAGCGCCACCGACAGGGCCGGAAAGTGTGCTTTGGCGGCGGCAATGCTCTTCTTTGCAGCGGCCTCCCTGATCTCCGGCGGCTGATAGGCCAGGACTGCAAGGGGCAGTGGCTCGAGGGTTCGACTCGAGGGCGTCGCGTGGATGGCATCCACCAACGCTTGGACCTGGGCGTCGTCGTTCGGGTCGGGGTGTCCCGCCCCCACAGGCTGCTCAGACCGCCACATGACCGAATGCACGGCCAGCACCTTGGCGGCTCCCAGCAGGATCAGTCCTTTCTCCGTCAGCAGGGTCCCCATGTCATGGAGTGCGACCCCGCTGTTGACTCCTCCCCAGGTAACAAACGGGACGGCACCGAGTCCGTCCTGCGCCGGCAAGTTCTTCAAGAATTTCTCCACCGGCGGTACCATGTGGTCGGCATAGACCGGCGATCCCACCCACAGGCAACGCGGCCGCTCAGGGCCTCGCATCGCCGACGCCATTGCCTGCTCGGGGTCGGTATGGGCAAGGTCGACGAGCACCGCGGCATCTCCCAGCACCCTGAGCCTTGTCTTGATCACTTCCGCTACCTGGCGCGTAGCGCCGTTGGGCGAACAAAAAGCGATAACGTGGTTCATTCCTTACTCCATAGGACCATGTTGTCATGCAGTGGCCTGATCATGCTGTGCGGCTGCAGCAAGGCCGCTCATCTTAATTGATGATAGCAGCCGGGGAAAGAGCTACTCTTCGGCCATCAAGGGGTTTTCAATCATCCTGGACTCCGCCAGGGCGCGGGCCGTTGCCGATTGTTCCTGCTGCGTCAACAGCGCTTCGGGAGGCCCTTCCGCGACAATGCGTCCCCCCTGATCGCCGCTGCCGGGCCCGAGGTCGATCACGTAATCGCTGGCCCACACCAGGTCCAGGTTGTGTTCGATAACCAGGACGGTGTTGCCTTTTGCAGTGAGGGCATGGAGCACGTCGACCAGCCGTTTGACATCCGCGCGATGCAGGCCGGTGGTGGGTTCGTCCAGGAGGTAGAGACTGCCGGTGCGGTTGGCGCCAAGTTCGCTGGCAAGCTTGATTCGCTGCGCTTCTCCGCCGGACAGGGTCGGGCTCGGCTGGCCGAGGGTGAGATACCCCAATCCCAGATCGCAGAGGACCCGCAGGGGACCGGCTATCTTCGAAAAAGCGGCAAAAAGGGGCGCAGCCTCTTCGATGGTCATGGACAGGAGGTCGGCAATCGACCGTGCCCGATACCGAACCGCCAGGGTTTCCCGGTTGAAGCGGCGACCGCTGCAGGCTTCGCACGGCACCAAAACATCGGGCAAAAAATTCATAGCCACTTTGGTCTGCCCCTGGCCTTTGCATTCCTCGCAGCGTCCCCCCTTGACATTGAAGGAAAAGCGCCCGGGACCGAACCCTCGCACCTTTGCCTCGGGAAGCGCGGCGAAGAGTCTTCTTATTTCGTCCCACACCCCGACATAAGTCGCCGGGATCGACCGCGGGGTTCGCCCGATGGGGCTGTGATCCACTTCCAAAACCCGCTGGAGAGGCTCGAACCCTGCAATCGCCTCGAAACCCGCTTGATGCCCTCGAAAGCCCTTCCCCAGGCGCTCCGCGAGGGCACGATAGATCACTTCATGCACCAGGGTGCTCTTCCCCGCACCCGACACCCCGGTCACACTGGTCAGCGAACCCAGCGGCACTCGCACTTCGATTCCCTTCAAATTCCTGGCCCTGACACCGCTGACCTGCAGCCATCCCGCTTCCCCGGGACGACGCCTTTCCGCTCCCTCCAGAAACTGCCCGAAGGGCCTGCCAAACCATTTTCCGGTGAGGGTCTCCGGCTTGGCACACAAAGCCTTGAAGCGCCCCCGGGCAACGAGCCGCCCCCCGCCGCTGCCGGCCCCCGGCCCCAGTTCGATGAGCGTATCGGCGCGCCGCATGGTTTCGGCGTCGTGTTCCATGATGATGATGGTATTGCCCTTGCGTTTGAGGAGGCCGAGGCTGGCCAGGAGCCGTTGGTTATCCACCGGATGGAGGCCGATGGTGGGTTCATCCAGGATGTAGCACACCCCGCGCAGGTTGGATCCCAGCTGCGCCGCCAGGCGAATGCGCTGCGTTTCCCCGCCCGAAAGGGTATCGCCCGAGCGGTCCAGGGCCAGATAGGCCAGTCCCACCCGGTGCAGGAAGGCGGCGCGGGCCTGGATTTCCCGGGAGATGGGGTTGGCAATGGGCTGTTCCTGGGGAGTGAACCGAAAGGCACGCCACTGTTTCTGAAAATCGGTCAGGTTCAGGTGCGCCAGGTCCGCAATCCCCAGGCCCCTGATGGTGACGGCGCGAGCCTGCGCGTTGAGTCTCCGCCCCTGGCATTCCGGACAGGGATGCTCCTCCTGGAGCGCTTCCAGCGCCCCGCCTGGCGCCGCTTCGGCCACTTTCCGGAGCAGCGGCAGGAGCCCGAGGGATTCCCCCGCCTTTCCCCGGAGCATGACGGTTTGCACGTCCTCGGGCAGGTCGTGGAAAGAACTGTCCCAATCGACTCTGAGAGTCTCAGTCCAATAATGCCGGAGACGTCGCACCGAAGGCTTCGCCCCATCGGGCCAGGAGGTAGCCTCGAGGAATCGCGAGAGCCCTTCTTTCAGCGGAATCCGCGACCCGGCGGGGCCGATCAGCCGCTCGATATTCAAACGCTCGATGGTCCCCGCTCCGGCGCACGAAGGACAGGCCCCGTGACGGCTGTTGAAGGAAAACAGGCGCGGATCGAGGGGCTCCAGACCCTGCCGGCAACGGTCGCAATAGAGGCGTTCGCTGAAGACTCGCCGTTCTTCTCCATAGAGATGCAGTGAACCATTCCCCAGGGTGAGCGCCCGGCGCACAATTCCCGGGAGCTCGCCCGCCGGCGCACCCGGTCCTCCAAGCGACGCCACCAGTAGTTCGATGTCGTGCTCACGATGCCGCTCGAGGGTGGGAACCGGGTCCAGGGGCAGCCACTCACCATCCACCAGGACGGTCGTGAACCCCAATCTTTTCAAGCGGGCGAAGAGGTCAACGTAGATGCCCTTGCGGCTTCGAACCAGGGGGGCGAGCAGCTTTGCCTCCCCTTTTCCCGCTTCCTGTGCGACCAGCACCAGGATCTGATCGAAGTTCAGGGCCACCAACTCGCAGCCGCAGGTTGGGCAGCGCTGTTCTCCCAGTTTCGCGTAGAGGAGCCTCAGAAAATGATAGATTTCGGTGATGGTTCCCACCGTCGACTTTCGGCTCAACTGACTGCTGCGCTGCTCGATAGCGACCGTTGGCGGCAGTCCGAGAACCTGATCGACGTTGGGCTTCTCGAGGATTTTGAAATACTGCCGGACATAGCTGGAGAGGCACTCGAGATAGCGTCGCTGCCCTTCCGCAAAAATGACGTCGAATGCCAGGGTCGACTTCCCGGACCCGCTCAGACCCGTCAGCACGATCATCCGGTTGCGCGGCAGGTGCACTTCCTCCAGGTGGAGGTTGTGTTCGCGGGCACCGCGCACGACAATGTCCCGGTGAGGGGACCGGGGGGAGGCGGGAGGGGTGAGGCGCGAGGGGTAAGGAGGGTAGAGCGGCGGAGGCGGGTCCCCCGCCAGGCGCTTCCCGAGGCAGCGGCCGGTGTGGCTCGAGGGATGGGCGACAACAACCTCGGGGGGACCTGCAACCACCAGGTCGCCACCGCCGTCACCCCCTTCCGGTCCCAGGTCGATTATCCAATCGCAACTTTTGAGGAGGTCCAGGTTGTGTTCCACCACCACCACCGTATTGCCCTCGTCCACCAACCGCTGCAGAATGTTCACCAGTTTTTGCAGATCGTACGGGTGGAGGCCGGTAGTGGGTTCATCCAGCAGAAAGAGACGATGGGCCCAGTGCCCCGCCTTCCCGGACCGGTTCGCTCCAGGCTTTGGCTGGAGATATCGGAGCAGTTTCAGGCGCTGCGCTTCCCCGCCCGACAGGGTGCTCAGGGGCTGTCCCAGGCGTAGATAATCGAGTCCTATGGCCACGATGGGAGCCAGCGCCTGCTGCAGCACCGGATGGTCGGAAAAACGCTCTCCCAGCTCCCTGGCGGTACAGTCGAGCATATCGGCAATGGAAAGACCGCGCACCCGAATATCGAGGATTTCATCTTTGAAGCGCCGCCCTTCGCACTGCGAGCACCGGATATAAACGTCCGCCAGGAACTGCATTTCCACTCGCTCGAAGCCTTCGCCTTTACAGAGCTCACAGCGTCCCCCAGGCTGATTGAAGGAAAAATGCCGGGTGCCGTAACCTCGGGCAACCGCTTCCGGCACTTGTGCCAACAGTTGACGCAGGGGATCGAGGGCGTGCGTGTAGGTGAGGAGATTGGCGCGGGGACTTCGCCCGAGCGGCTGCTGGTCCACCAGAACAAAATCCGCAACAAGCTCGGTGCCCTCCAACGCGTCGCATCGGCCGGGCAGATCGGTGGCCCGGCCTTGGTGCCGCAGCCAGTTGGCAAACAAGGTCTTCTTGACGAGGGTACTCTTGCCCGAACCGGACACCCCGCTCACCCCGATGAGCAGCCCGAGCGGAAACCGCACCGTCAGGTCTTTCAGATTGTGTTCGCGGGCGCCTCTCACCACGAGCGCCCGGTTCCAGTCCGGGTGGCGTCGTCGGGAAGGAACCGTCTCCGCCCGGCTTTCCCTAAGATAAGCCCCGGTCAGACTGCGATCACAGCTCACCAGGCCGGCGGGAAGTCCCTGGTAGACCACTTCCCCGCCCCGCTCTCCGCCGCCCGGCCCCATGTCGATGACCTCATCACAAAACTGGATCATCTCCGGGTCGTGCTCAACCACTACCACCGTATTGCCGACTTCAACCAGCCGCCGCAACTGGGCCATGAGCTGCTGCTGGTCTCGGGGATGCAAGCCGACACTCGGTTCATCGAGCACATAGAGGACGTTCACCAGCGCCGAACCCAGGGCCCGGGTCAGATGCACCCGCTGGACTTCACCGCCGGAAAGGGTCCGCGACTGCCGGTCGAGGGTCAGGTATTCCAGTCCGACCTGATGGAGAAACTGGAGGCGGTTGCGGATCTCGTTCACCAGAAGGGTCGCCGCCGGGTCCCGTTCGAGCTCCGGCCACGGCTGATTGAGGAAGGCGAGGCAGCTGGCAATATTCATGGCATTGAACCGGCCGATGGTCAGCCCCCGAAGCCGGTAGAGCAGCGCTCCGGCCTGATAGCGGGTGCCGTTGCAGGTCTTGCAGGGAGTATAGGCCCGGTAACGCGCCAGAAAGACCCGGACATGCATCCGGTAGGTCTTGCTCTCGAGCCATTCGAAGAACCCCTTTATCCCATAGAACCCATCAGCGCCCTCGATGAGCTTCTCCCTGGCGGCCGCCTCAAGCTTTTCAAACGGCACATCGACGGGAATTTGCTGCCGGCGGCAGAACGCCATCAAATCGGAGAACTCGCCACGGTCGATGCTCCACGGTTTGATAGCCCCCTCACTCAAGGACAGTCGCGGGTCGGGAACCACCAGATCCAGATCGACGCCGATCGTTCGGCCGAACCCGCGGCATTCGGGGCAGGCTCCCAACGGACTGTTGAAGGAGAAAAGGTTCGGCGTCGGCGGCGGAATGGGCGCTGCGTTCCGGCAGGTCGCACAGGCCAGGTCGGCGCTGAACCATTTGATGATGGGGTGAGGGGTGAGGGGCAAAGGGTCCTGAGTTGCCTCGGGGACTGACGAGCTCTCAGGTTTATCATTAGAGGACGGCGAGTGATTTGTGGCCACGGGCAGGATGATCACTGCCAGGCGATGGTTGCCCATGCTGAAGGCAGTGCTCAGCGAGTCCTTCACTCGAGCGGCGGGAGCGCGGCCCCAGGTGAGGCGGTCGACCACCACCAGGAGCTCCCGGTCGGCAAGGCTTCTCAGACCTTCAGCAGTGAGATTCTCCAGTTCGAGCACTTCGCCTTTGCTGAAAACTCTTAGAAATCCCTGGGAAATCAGGTGCTGGTGCCATTCCCGGAGGTCGGCCCGCAGTTTCTCGGAAGGCCCTGAAGAGCTGGCCACTTCTGCGCGTGAAGAAATCCTCTCGCGGGAGGATCTCGGGATGTGAGGGAAGGCAATCAACAGGCGGCTGCCGGCCGGCAGGTCCTGGAGCTTCTCATAGACGCTCTCCGGATGGTCTTCAGAGACCGGCTGACCGCAGTCCGGGCAATGCGGAACGGCCAGTCTGGCATAGAGCAGTTTCAGGTGATCGTTGATGTCAGTGATGGTGCCAACCGTCGACCGCGAACTGCGGACGGCCGTCCCCGATTCGATGGCAATGCTCGGAGGAATGCCGGCGATAAGGTCCGCTTCGGGCGGGTCCATTCGTTCCAGAAACTGGCGTGCATAGGGCGAAAAGGTCTCCACATAGCGTCGCTGCCCCTCCGCATAAAGGGTGTGCAAAGCCAGCGAAGATTTTCCTGAACCGCTCACCCCGCTTATGGCAATCAGCCGATGAAGCGGAATATCGAGATCCAGGTTCTTTAAATTGTGCTGCCGCACCCCCCGAAGGCGGATCACCCCCTGCTCAGACAAACCTCATCTCCTGCATAACTGTTCGCTCCTGGCTCCTGGCCTCCAAGACAGTCACTCCTCACCCCCTCACCCTTTACCTTTCACCCTTCACCTTTCACTCCACAAAATTCAACCCTGACAAAATCGGATTTTCAAGGTAATTATCATTCGGGGCGCAGACTATAGGAGCATGAAGAGCGACTGGTCAAGGAGCTTCTCGCTCAGTGCGGCTTCGTCACCCTGCTTGACCATGGCCTCCTGGAGGTCTTTGCCGCTTGCTGCCGGCGGGAATCCAGGCAGAAGTCCGGATGGATGCTCCCAGGTTCATCCCTGTGGGGATACCCCTCGCAGGCAGGACAAATTGTGCTTCGGGTTCACTCGAGGGGCACCGTAACTGGGACTGAACAGCCAGCCGTCAGCACCCGAAACCGACAACCCGGAACCCGCAACTCGGAACCCGAAACTGGCAACCCGTAACCCGTAACTCGCAACTCGGAACTCGGAACTCGGAACAGCGATCATGACCAAACCGACCCCCATGATGCAGCAGTACCTGGAAATCAAGGCACGGTATCCGGACGCCCTGCTTCTCTATCGCATGGGGGATTTCTACGAACTGTTCCTGGAGGATGCGGTTACTGCCGCCCGCATCCTCGAAATCGCGCTCACCTCGCGCGACAAGCAGGCGGAAAACCCGATTCCCATGTGCGGGGTGCCCTACCATGCCGCCGAGAGCTATATCGCCAAGCTGGTGGGAGCCGGCAGGAAGGTGGCCATCTGCGACCAGGTGGAAGATCCCCGGCAGGCCAAGGGTCTGGTTCGCCGCGAGGTGACCCGGGTGATCACGCCGGGTCTGATCCTGGAAAGCCAGAACCTCCTCTCCAATCAGCCCAATTACCTGGCCGCCGTTTCTTGGACCAATCGTGGCGAAACTCTCGGGCTCGCCTATCTCGACATTTCGACCGCTGACTTCCGGGTGGTGGAGCTGGATTCGGAAGAGGCTCTCAGTGAGGAACTGCTTCGGGTAAGCCCCAGGGAAATCCTGCTGCCCCGCGACGAAGCGCACTCCTGGATTGAAATCCTGCAGCCCCAGCTCGCCTGCACGGTGACCGTGCTCGACCCCGGGGAGTTCGACCGAGCTCGCGCCGAAGAGCGGCTGATCAAGCAGTTCGAAGTCCATTCGCTGGAAGGTTTCGGCATCCACCGGATGGAAGCCGGTATTCGTTCAGCGGGAGCTATTCTGTCTTATCTCCAGGCCAATCTGCTGGATTCCTGCAATCACCTCCAAACCCTGCATCCCTACCACCGCTCTGACTACATGGTGCTCGACGAAGCCACCGTGCGCAATCTTGAAATTTTTCAGTCCGCCAGCTTCCAGGGTCTCAAAGGTTCGCTTCTGGCCGTCGTCGACCAGACCTCCACCCCCATGGGCGGTCGCAAGCTGCGGCAGTGGCTTCGCTATCCCCTGATCCAGCTGGAAGCCATCCGCAGCCGCCAGCAGGCCGCAGCGGAACTGGTCGAACGGGCCAGCCTGCGGGCCGCCATCCGTTCCTCCCTGGAAAAGATCAACGACCTTGAACGGCTCAACAGTCGGAACAGCACCGGGGTATCCACTCCCCGTGATCTGGTGGCTTTAAAGAAATCGCTACAGGTGCTGCCCGTGTTGCGCCAGGCCCTTGACGCCTGCACGTCGGAACGACTCACCGGCTTAAGGGACTCCTGGGACGACCTGGCGGAAGTTGCAGAACTGTTCGAAGCCAGCCTCACCGATCCTCCCCCGTTGACCTTCAACGCCGGGGGGATTATCGCCCCAGGCGTCAGTGCGGAACTGGATCACTATGTGAGCCTCAGCCGGGATGCCCGAAGCTGGATGACCGGCTACGAAGCCCAGGAACGCCAGCGCACCGGGATCAGCTCGCTCAAGGTCCGGTACAACAAAGTCTTCGGCTATTACCTCGAGATTTCCAAGGCCAACCTCGGCGCCGTCCCCGATGATTACTTCCGCAAGCAGACCCTGGTCAATGCCGAGCGATTCTTTACCGAAGCCCTGAAAGCCTTCGAGACGCAGGTGCTCGAAGCCGAGGAGAAGCGCCTGGAGCTCGAACAGCAGCTGTTTGAGGGGCTCCGCAAAAAGGTCGGCGCTCACTGTCAGCGCCTTCAGCTCATGGCTGACCGGGTTGCCGATTTCGATTGCCTGGCCTGCCTGGCCGAGGTCGCGGCCCGCAACGATTACCGCCAGCCGCAGCTCAGCGCGGGCGATGCCATCGTTATCCGCGACGGGCGCCATCCGGTTATCGAACATTTCCTGCCAGGCGGCTCCTTTGTTCCCAACGATCTCGAACTCAACCAGGACACCCAGCAGGTACTGATCATCACCGGGCCGAACATGGCGGGAAAATCGACCATCCTGCGGCAGGCGGCGCTCATTGTGCTCCTGGCCCAGATCGGCAGTTTCGTTCCCGCCTCCGAGGCTTCCATCGGCATGGTGGATCGCATCTTCACCCGCGTCGGCGCGGGCGACGACCTGGCCCGCGGCCGCTCGACCTTTCTCGTCGAAATGCAGGAAAGCGCCAACATCCTGCATCAGGCGACCCCCCGGAGCCTGATCATCCTGGACGAGATCGGCCGGGGAACCAGCACCTTTGACGGCTTGAGCATCGCCTGGGCGGTTGCCGAGTATCTCCACGACCTGCAGGGGGTCGGCGTGAAAACCCTCTTCGCCACCCATTACCATGAACTCACCGATCTGGCGCATACCCACAGCCGGGTGAAAAACTTCAACGTTGCCATCAAGGAATGGCAAAACGAGATCCTCTTTTTCCACAAGCTCATCCCCGGGGGCACCAACCGCAGTTACGGCATCCAGGTCGCACGCCTGGCCGGGTTGCCGCCGGAAGTCATCGAACGGGCCAAGGAGCTGCTGGTGCAGTTGGAAAAGGGAGAAACGACCTTTCTGGCGCAGCCAGCGGTCACCAGGAAGCGAGGACGGCCCGTGGCCGGCCGTGAACCGGGCCTCCAGCTCGGGTTGTTCCGCCCCTCTGCGGACTGGCTGCAGGACCGAATCCTCGCTCTCGACATCGACCGGCTCACCCCCATGGCCGCGCTGCAGGCGCTCCACGCCCTCAAGGAACAGCTCCTGAGCGGACCTCGAACGACCGGCCAGGCGACCGCCAACCCGTCGCCCGGCGTGACCCAGGCAGCCAAAGGACGCCAGCCATGAAGCAGCAAATCCGGATCGCCATGGCGGTCCTGCTCTGCCTGGCGGTTGGCGTCAGCGCCTTGCCCGAAACGCCTCAGGCCAGCGGTCCGAAAGCCCAGATCCGGACCCGCCCCACCACCACTGCGCCAGCTCCCGCCCGATCCCCTGCCCTCGCTGCGCCTCCTCTTCCCAGCCTGGCGAAGCAGCTGGCGCTCGGGGTCAAGCAGATCGTCCTCGATCCGGGACATGGAGGGAAAGACTCGGGGGCCATCAGTTGTCATGGCATCGCGGAAAAGGACCTCACCCTGGCCTACGCAAAACTCTTGAAAAAGCAGCTCGAAACCCGCCTCGGCTGCAAGGTTCTGCTCACCCGCACGCACGACCGGTTCCTTTCGCTCGAGGATCGCGCCCGCGTTGCCAATAACGCCAAAGCCGATCTGTTCATCTCGGTCCATGCCAACGCGCACCTGGACCCCGCCTTGGCCGGGTTTGAAACCTTTTCCCTGAACTTTGCCCGAGACCAGGAATCCGCCCGCGTGGCAGCCCTCGAAAATGCCTCTTCCCGCAAGGCCATGAGTGACCTCAAACCGCTGCTCGAAAAGCTTTTGCGTTCGACCAAGATCAATGAATCGGCGGCCCTGGCGAGCCAGGTTCAGCGCAATACGGTTGCCAAACTGCGAGCGAAAGGTGATAAAGTGCGCGACTTGGGGGTGAAGCAGGCCCCCTTTCATGTGCTCTTGGGAGCGCAGATGCCGAGTGTGCTGATCGAGATCGGGTTCCTCAGCAATCAGGAAGAGGAAAAGCGGCTGAAGACCAGGCAATACCAGCAGAACCTGGTTGCAGGCATTACCGCCGGCGTGGAATCGTACTTGATGGAGACCAGGAAAGTGGCGAAGGCAGGGGTTCGTTGATGAGCCAGCAGGATGCCCAGGAAATTCTCCCCGGCACCGTGGTCGAATTTTACGATGCCAAGGAAATCACGTGCGGTGTCTGTCTGGCCTGCAAGAGCCAGCGGCTGAATGTGCTCACCCAGTTCAACCGGGAACTCAACCTGGCCGCCAGCCGCATCCTGCATTGCGGCCGACAGCTGCTCGACCTCTCCCTGACGCGCGACGAACTGGTGCGCCGGCTGACCGGCATTGCGGTGCTGCGCCGGACACTCATGGAGGCACTTGCGCTCGAAGAGTTGTGGTCGCTCGTCGAGGGCGAAGAGGACGGCTTCACCGCCCGCGAACTGGCCGAGTTTGTCTTTGCCGAGACGGTGACCGACCACCATGCGGCGGCAATGCAACGGGGCCTGCTCCAGGAACGCGTCTTCTTCCAGTTCAGGGACGGCAGGTTTTTCGCCAACTCCCAGGCGAAGGTCGAACAGCGCCGCCTCGAAATCGAACGCGAACAGGAGAAAGAACGCGAACTGGAAGAGGGTTCCCGGTGGTTGCAGCACGTCTGGCGACAGAAAGGGCGCCCCGTCCTGACCGGCTCCGAGGAAAGCCTGATCGCCAACCTCAAGAATTTTTGCCTCTACGGTCAGGAATCCCCGGTCGCGGCGCTGGTGAAGGAATTGCTCAGGAGGGCGGATATCCCGGCTCAGCCCCAGACGGTTTTTCGCTTGCTGGTACGCCTGGGCATCTGGCATGAGAACGAGAACCTCTTTCTCCACGAACAAGGGATTACGCCGGACTTTTCCGACACCGTCACGGCCCTGGCCGATAATCTGGCCGCAACGAACCTGGCCTCCCTCTGGCAGCCCAGCCACCGCAAAGACCTGCGCGCCCTTCACACCATCACCATCGACAGCGCCCTCAGCCGGGATTATGACGACGCCCTCAGTCTCCGCCCGCTCGCCGGAGGACTCTTCGAGGTCGGGGTGCATATCGCCGATGTGGCCCAATTTGTCGCACTCGGCGATGACCTGGACCGTGAGGCGGAAACCCGCGCCAGTTCCATCTACCTCCCTGACGGACGCATTGCCATGTTCCCGCCGTCGCTCTCGGAAGGACTCTTCAGCCTGCGCGCCGGCGAAGACCGTTTTGCCGTGAGCTTCATGCTCCACCTGGATGCCGAAGGTGTGGTCCACCATCAGGAAATCTTCCCCAGCCTGATCAACGTTCATGAGCAGTTGACCTACCAGCACGTCAACGAGCGCTGCGGAGAAGGCACCCCCCTGGCGGTACTCTACCGGTTGGCCCAGCATCTCCGCACCCGCAGGCTGGCCCAGGGCGCCATCATTCTCCCCCTCCCGGAAATCCAGGTATATGTGAACGCCGCCGGGATGATTCACCTTGCCCGCTACGAAAAGGAGACTCCGAGCCAGATCATGGTGTCCGAATGGATGATTGCGGCCAATGCGCTGGCGGCGTCTTACCTCGCTCAGCACAAGATTCCCGCGATTTTTCGAACCCAGCTCGAGTGCAAGCCGGAAACCGATTTGACCCAGAGCGAGCATGAGCTCTTTCGCATCTACCGGCAACGGCGGCTGTTTGCCCGCGCCGGCCTGGAACCTCTGCCACAGCCTCACTGCAGCCTGGGCATGACGGAATACACCACCACCACCTCCCCCATACGCCGCTACCCGGACCTGGTTGTCCAGCGCCAACTGAAGCATGCCCTCGCCACCGGCACCGCCCTTTATGGCGAGGATGAACTCCGTCAGCTGATCACCAGGCTGGGGGTGACTCAGGGTAAAATCGCCCTCGTCCAGCGCAAGTGGACCCGCTACTGGATGCTGAAATATCTCGAACAGGAAGACATCCAGACCCTCGATGCGCTGGTCCTGACTCAAAACGGGCGCTATGCCCACCTGCTCCTGTGCGACTTCTTGATCGAAGCCAATGCCCAGCTTTCGGACAGGAACCAGGCGCGGCCCGGTGAGCTGGTGCGCGTCAAAATCGACCGCTTGAACCCCCGTGAAGACATCCTGCGTGTGCAGTTGCCGGAGGCTCCCCGATCGATTTGAGGCTCTGACAGCAATTGGAGCGGCGCTGCAACAGATCCGTCATCTGCTCTTGCGACGGGCGAGGAGACGCGCCCCAATGCCGCTGGTGTGGAAAGATGACTCGTTCTGCGGGTGGATGGACTCTCTTTGTGCTTCTCGTTGGGATCGGCATAACGTTCGCGATAACCAGCGCCGCGTATTTTGGCGTCCGGTGCAAAGTGCCGTTAGCAGATGCGCAAATAGTTCTCTTTAGCCTATCCCAAATTCTGCCTATTTCCTTGATTTTTCTTCGAGAGTCCGCTTCAAGATTGGGACGACTACCCTATCTTTTTCATGGCCCACTTCTTCTTTGACTTGGATGAGGGTCTCCAGATTCAGAACGCGCAATTGCAGGCCACTTACAGACAATTCGGTCGTATGCTCAACGAGATCCTCGTAGCCGCGGTCTGTACCGATTGTTCCGAGCAGGTCGAGAGGCCCAAAACGCGTCATCAGAAGCTGATGACCCGGAGAAGCCAAATGGGCTGCTCCGGGTGTCAGTCGCCGCTCTCCCTGCCCTCGGTAGAAGGCGTCAGATCATGAAGAGCCGAAAGGAGATGGTCGATATTGTCTGAACTGCGCGAGTGGACCAAATCAAGATCAAAAGTGGTGATGGGTACACCGTGCAGGACAGCGGAGACCCCCCCTACGATGATGAAGTCTACCCCGTATTCGACCATGGTCCGTAAAATGCCCAAAAAATCAGGTGAAGGCACTCTCATTGCACAACCTCGCAAGAGATTGGACGTTCTGCTGCAGTATCTGCAAGCGTTCAGAAGGTGTCAGCGAAAGCATCCATCGGATGAGAGTAAGGTCAACACCATCATCGCTATAGTTAAGCTGTTCATTTTGTATTGCAGGCGCCTTTTCTGAACTACAGGATTCAGATTGTGCTTCTTGCATGAGGATTGTCTCCCTGCATGTTGGGATAAGGTCTTGCCCTCTGACTAGGGCACAATATTCCATATTCTTCCCGTCTGCATTAAGATATCCCAGCGCGGCTTCCAATCCAGGTTGCAGGTCCGACAAACTGTGGCAATGTTTTTTCCTCATCACCTCCACCACGAGCTTTGGGAACTTTAGCATAAGCGGCGAGCAACCACGCAGGAAGGATTCTCATAATGCTACTGAGCTTCACGCGTGGTTGCTCGTCCGCTTCATGCAGAGTTAGCATAGGAATATCAATCACTAGCAGACGCTTTGAAATTCCTGATCATCTGTTTTTCGTTTATAAACTGACCCTGAGCGGAAGATCTCGCATTCGGATGAGCCCCTCCGTGACCGTAATGATGGCACCATGTTCCAGAGCTTCTGGATACTGGGAGATGATCTTGAGAAGATACCGATTGACATTGTCGGGACGCATGTTCCGAAGACGAAAAATCACTACACTTGGTAGATCAGCCCCACTGGCTGCAAGAAGATCGCCGAAGTCGAGGTCATGAGTTAAAGCGATGCACCCCTCTTTGAGGGCTTTTTCCAGTATCTCCGAATCCTTCAGTCTATGGAGGCCTTGCTGCTGAAGGTGGACCGCCTGATGTCCGAGATGCTGAAGGAACTCCACTACCTTTGGGGAGATGCCCATGTCTGCCAAGAATCTCATGCTGAGGCCAACTCGAATGGGTGGACAGTCTCTTCGGTCAGCCATGCTGCATACTGAAGGGCTTGCCGAATATCATCCTGCTCTAAGTATGGATAAGCTCCAATGATCTCCTCGATACTCATGCCATTGGCAACCAAATTCAAGACAAGAGAAACCGTGACACGCATGCCTCGGATGCATGCTTTACCACCCATCATATTGGGATCAAAGGTGATGCGATCGAACTCTAACATGGGAAACCTCCTGAACTGTGACTATTCGCCCTGTGAGTCATGGACTTTATTCATCATAGCACACTTTCCGGGATGCGACACAGAAGATGGCTGCTAACGGGAGCGGCTGATAACCCGCCTGGACCGGATTGCTCAAGCGAAGCTTGAGTGCAAGCCGGGACAGGTCGGGTTGATTCGCATTGATAGGCCGCCGGAGGCGGACTGTCAGTGCGAATCCTTTAGCCGCCGCTCCCGATAAGCCACCGAAGGCAGCTTGTCATTCTGGTATGCCCACTTTACGGCGCACACCTGCTGTGTCTGGATTCTCAGCTTCATCGAATTCGACGGCTGCAAAACCCATCCGAAAGTCACATGGGCAGGAACGAGATCGATAGTTTTCTTGGCCCGGGGAGCGGTCATCCCAGGATGAGGTTCCGGCGGCGCGGCCCGCTTTCAGCGGCGCGACTGCGACCACACGTAGAGCGCAATGGCGGCGGCGGTGGCGGCGTTGAGCGATTCGACCTCGCCGGCAATGGGGATGGCCACGGCCCGCTCCCGCCATTTCTCAGGCAGACCGGGCCCCTCCATGCCCACCAGCAGTCCAAAGCGCTCCGGAAAGACCACGCGGGAGAGAGACACACCGTCCGCCGCCAGGGGCAGGAGCGGCAGGTCGGAGGGAAGGTCGTCGAGAGCCGGCCCAGCCAGCAGTCTCGCCTGCAGCGCAACCCCTCCCGAGGCCCGGAGGGCTTTCGGATGGCAGGGATGGGCGCTTTCGGCCAGGAGGATCACCTGGCTCGCACCGAACGCCACCGCCGAGCGGATGACCGCGCCCACATTCTCCGGGTCTTGAAACGGCACGAACAGGGTGCAGCCCTCCGGCAGGCCGTCCTCCGGCTGCCACCGCGGGATGGCCGGTACCCGGACCACAAGAAGCGGCGTGCCGGTCCCGAAGAGATCGATTTTCGCAAACAGCTGCCTTTCCACCTGGAACCAGGCGAGCTGTTCGGGCGCCGCGGGCGGAGGAGGAGAACTGTCATCCGGGCTGATCCAGGCTTCGCACAGGTCAGGCGTTGACTTCAGGATCTCAGCCACCTGCCTGGCCCCCGCCACCAGGGCCCGCTGCTGCTTCTTGATGCCGCGACTGCCGAGCAACTTCTTCAGATCCCGGAACAGCTCGTTCTTCTCACTGTCGATCCGGCGCACCAGGTGCCGCTTCATGGCTTCTTCCTTCATTCTCCGGGGCGGGTCCCCGGTACGCTCAAAGACCACCAGCCGCCGCCGGTGCGCGGTTCCCGGAAGCCGGTAGGGATGATCCTTCGCCAAGCGATAGTCACGGCCATGGCGGGCGAGGGCTTCGGCAATTTCCGCGTCACAATTGGGCCCTTTCATGAAAATTGCCAGGCCCTCTCTTTCGAGGCACCCGGAAATCCGATCAAGGGTTAAGGTAATGGTCTCGAGCGCCCGCGTGATCACCCCGGCCACCCCCGTTTCAAAACTCGCCGCAATTTTCTCCCCGACGATCTCGATCTCATCGAGCCCCAGGGCCTGCCGCACCTGTTCAAGGAAAGCCACTCGCTTCCGGCGGCTTTCAGCGAGGATGATCCGGAGGTGGGGAAAGGCAATCTTCAGGGGAATCCCCGGCATCCCGGGACCGCTCCCCAGGTCGAGCAGCGGGGATGGGAGTTTCATTAAGTGCCCGGGTAAGATAGAATCCACGTACAGTTTGAGGACCATATTGGTAAAATTATGGACACGCGTCAGGTTGAGTTCAGGGTTGCTCTGGCGCAGGAGGCAATGGTAGTGCCAAAGCTTGCGCACTTGGACCGGGGTGAGGTTGAGGCCGCAGGAGCGCAGCAGCTCGGCCATCTTTCCGGGCTCAGGGGCGGTCCCTTCGGGGCTCTGACGTCGGTCTTCGCGATGCATCCGTCACTCTCACCAGGAATGCAGATCAGCCGATGAATGCCCCCTGTTTCTATCACCCGGCCTGGCCGCTATGCTATGAGGACAACCATCTCCTGGCCCTTTATAAACCCGCCGGGCTGCTCGTTCAAGGTGATCGTACGGGTGCTCCCTCCCTTTTGGAGCTGGCGAAAACCTGGCTGAAAGAACGCTGTCACAAGAAGGGGGAAGCTTTTCTCGGGCTGGTGCATCGTCTGGACCGGCCGGTAGCGGGGGTGATGCTGTTCTGCCGCACCTCCAAAGCCGCCGGTCGCATCAGCGACCAATTCCGGTCGGGAACCGTCCGGAAACGCTATCTCGCGGTCGTCATCGGAGTTCCGAAAGAACCCACCGGGTTCCTGCAGAACCATCTCGAACGGCAGGCCAACCGCTCAAGCCGTATTCTCCCGGCCCCAACCCGCACCAGCCAGGAGGCACGACTCCACTATCGGGTGGTCGCGGCGGCGGGATCGAACAGTCTGGTGGAAATTGACCTCGAAACCGGCCGTCATCATCAGATTCGCGTCCAGATGGCCCATCTCGGGCATCCCCTGCTCGGCGATCTGCGCTACGGAGCCGCGACGCCGCTGGCGCAGCGGCAGATTGCCCTCCTGGCCACCGCCCTCGTCATCCGGCATCCCATCACCGGCGCGGCGATGACCCTCCGTTCGCCCCTGCCGCGAGGCTGGCCCTGGCCCCCCGATCACCCCGTCCGCGAGGGTCCGCCCTGGAATTGGATCGAATTGCAGAGCTTGCTTGGTCGCCGGAATGGATCAAAGGAGGAGGAGTGAGTATGGCGGAATTCATGGAAGTCATCAAAGGCCGGCGCAGTATTCGCCGGTACGAGGCCCGGGACATTCCCGAAGCGCTGCTGCACCAGCTTTATGAGGCGGTCAAATGGACTCCATCATGGGCCAATACGCAGTGCTGGGAACTGATTGCCGTCACTGACCCGCAGCTCAAAGAGCGACTGCAGGAGACGGTCAGCCGGAGAAATCCGGCCACCCGGGCCATGGTCAATGCGCCCGTGGTCCTCGCCCTGTGCGGAAAATGCGAGCAAGCGGGCTACTACCACGGCCAGGTGACGACCAAATACGGGGACTGGCTCCTGTTCGATCTCGGGCTGGCAACCCAGAACCTGTGCCTGGCAGCCCACGACCTGGGGTTGGGAACCGTCATCGTGGGTTCTTTTGACCACGACAGGGCCAAAGAACTGCTGAAGGTGCCCGCCGGGTATGAACTCGTGGTCTTGATTCCCCTCGGCTACCCGGCCCGGAACCCCTCGGCTCCGCACCGGCGGGAACCCGCCGAATTCGTCCATCGCAACCAGTTTTAGAAGAACAAAGCGGCCTGGCAATGTACCATAGCCAGACAAAAGGGGAAAAAATCATCAGGCAGGTTCGCGGTGGGGTCGGATACTACATGACTGACGGGGCGCGGGTGAGGGTGCAGTCGGGGGAGAGGCCGGCAATTGCCCGGTAACGGAGGAAAAGCTGCCTGAATGATTCTCGGGCTTCCCTAACCCTCATACTTGAACGAAACATTGACTCTCACCCGGAACGCCATCGGTTTCCCGTCTTCGATCTTCAGATCGAGTTTGGTAATTTCTGCAATCCTTAATTCTCTCAACGACTTGCTGGCAGTTGTGACCACCTGCATGGCCGCATCTTCCCATGATTTCTCGCTGGTTCCGACCAGTTCGATAATCTTGTACACACTCATGGCTCTCCTCCCTTCAAGAATAAAAAAGCAAAACGTTCATACCATTGCATGCTCGCCGCTTTGTTCTTCCGACCTGATCGAACCGAGGCAGGGGGCAGCTTCTCACCGACGGCACGAACCCGGTCAATCCTGTAATTCGAACCGGATCTGAGCCCTCGCCCGATTGCTCTGCTTCACCTCCCCATCCACCGTGTACTCCACATAGCACTCCACCCAATCATAATACTTGGCCACATTCCGAGTCTGGATCTTGGCAGCGAACCGTCCCGGACTGCCGTACTCAACGCGCTCGATGCCGGAACAGAACAGGGGTGAACTCTGTGAATAGGGCCCCGCCGTGGTCCATCGCGAACAGGCGGAATCGATGGGGCGGTTATCCTGGGTTTCAGTGGCATAGCAGTGCAGCGGGGGCGACGAGAAGGCAGACCGTTCCGACAGCCACCGGAAGCAGGCTCTCTTGATGGTTGGCCGCCCCTCTGCTTCAAAGGTTACCACCACGTCGTACGGGAGGTCTTCCGCGGTGATCTGAGGCATGTGCACGCGCACCAACCGGAGCTCGCTTGGAGGTGGATGGACAGCCTGGATCAGCGTGCAGGCGGAAATGAACAGCAGCAGCACCCCGGGAACCAGCGCCGCAGTCAGAATTCGTCCCTTTCTCATGTCTCCTCCCTTGACGGCCACGCCTGAACAGCCGGGCCCGGTTATGCAGTCAGCAGCAGCAACAGCCCCTGTCACTAGAGAATAAGCGATCCGCCCCGGTAAGGTCAACAAAAGCAATGCAACCCTCGGCGAGGAGGCTTACATTCCTTGCCCGGTTGTGTTAGATTTACGCTGGTTGAATTTCAGACTGGACCACACCATCCCCCCGGAGAAGGATTTCCCATGGTCAAAAGCGCTGAAAGCAGGAAGAGCAGCGGGACAAAGAGAAAGACTTCCGGTGAGTATTATCCCAAGGGTGAGGCCGAGGAGTCAAGCCTTTCTCAGAAGGCAAAGAAGGCTTTCGAAATCGATATCTTCAGGGGCTGGTGCAAGGCATGTGGAATCTGTGCCGCCTTCTGCCCTCGCAACTGCATCGGGCAGGATGAGAATGGCGCGCCGGTGGTGGCGGATGCCAGCCGGTGCAGCGGGTGCGGCTGGTGTGAACTGCATTGTCCCGACTTCGCCATCAGTGTGCGTCCCCGCCAGCTCAAGCCACCCAATCCCGAAGAGTGAACCGGTGAATGGTGAAGCGCATCGAAGAGCGAACCGCAGAATGTCCAATATCGAATGTCGAACCGCAGAATGCGGTATGCCATGGCGAATCTCCAAATGAAGAAGACCAGCCGGAGAAGGATCTTACTCTTGGGAAATGACCCGGCACGGCAGCCCCATCAGCCGTCTTCGGCTGGAGATTCTTTATTCGCTCTTTTACTTTCACTTTAGAGAACGGAGGCCGCTTGAACCCCGCCAAAAGTCGAGGACGACAGCTCCTGCTTCAAGGGAATGAAGCGATTGTCGAAGGTGCGCTGGCTGCCGGGTGCCGGTTTTTTGCCGGCTATCCCATCACCCCTGCCACGGAAATCAGTGAAGTCATGTCATACCGCCTGCCGGCGGCAGGCGGCACCTTCATTCAGATGGAGGACGAGATCGCGAGCATGGGATGCACGATCGGCGCTTCCCTGGCGGGGACGAAGGCCATGACGGCCACCAGCGGCCCCGGCTTCTCGCTCATGCAGGAGAACCTTGGCTTCGCCTGTGTTGCGGAAGTCCCGTGTGTGATCGTCAACGTCATGCGGGGCGGTCCCAGCACCGGTCTGCCGACCAGCGTGAGCCAGGGGGATGTGATGCAGGCCCGGTGGGGCACTCACGGCGATCATCCCATCATCGTGCTCGCCGTCTCCACCACCCAGGATTGCTTCGACATCACCGTCAAGGCCTTTAATTTCTCCGAAAAATATCGCACGCCGGTCATCATCCTCTCCGATGATGTGGTCGCTCACACCCGCGAGAAGATCCATCTTCCCCATCCGGGAGAAATCGAAGTCCTGGACCGCATCCGCCCCAACACTCCGCCCGAATGGTACATCCCCTACGAAGACAATCCGCGCGGGGTTCCGCCCATGGGAATCTTTGGGGACGGCTACCGCTACCACGTCACGGGCTTGATCCACGATGTGCGCGGATTCCCCACACAGCGCCCGGACGAGATCGTACCGTTCATGAACCGCCTGTTTCGGAAGATCAATCAACATTTCTACGATATTCAGCTGGTGGAGCAGGAAACTACCGAAGACGCCGAGGTGCTGATCATCGCCTACGGCTCCGTGGCGCGCTCAGCCCGGCGTTCGGTGCGGGAGGCAAGGAACCGGGGGGTCAAGGCCGGCCTGCTCCAGCTTGTTACCCTCTGGCCCTTTCCCCGCCAGATCGTCGAACCGCTGCTCCGGCGCGTGAGGGTGGTGCTGGTGCCGGAACTGAACATGGGCCAGGTTTCGCGCGAAGTTAAACGAATCAACCAGGGCGCCACCCGCGTTGAAACGCTGAACCGGATCGACGGTAACCTGATCACCCCAGCCGAGATCCTGGTTCGCTTGTTGAAGCTCTAACAACTCATGAAAGGGCATGGTGAGGCGAAGCCATGGCAGAAGTCACCAAATTGATCCACAAGTATCTGCGGCATGACAAGAAGTTCCCTCACGTCTGGTGCCCGGGCTGCGGCAACGGCATCTTTCTGGGCGCCCTGATCCGGGCGATCGATCGCACCGGGTTCGAAAAGGACCAGATTGTAATCGTCTCCGGGATCGGCTGTTCGGGGAGAATCTCCGTTTACGTGGACTTTAACACCCTCCACACCACCCACGGCCGGGCCTTGACCTTCGCAACCGGCATCAAGCTCGCCAATCCCGAACTGCAGGTCATCGTCATCATGGGTGACGGCGACGCCACCGCCATCGGCGGCAACCACTTTATCCATGCGGCACGCAGGAATCTCAATCTCACCGCCATCGTCGTCAACAACAATATCTACGGCATGACCGGCGGTCAGTATTCACCGACCACACCATACGGCGCCAACGCGACCACCGCTCTGTACGGCAATATCGAGCATGCCTTTTCCATTGCGGAACTGGCCGCCATGGCCGGTGCCAGCCTGGTGGCCCGAGGCACGGTCTATCACGCCACCCTGCTGGATGAGCTGATCGAGCAGGCCATTCGCAAGCGCGGCTTTTCCGTGGTCGAAGTGATCAGTCACTGCCACATCCAATACGGGCGGAGAAACCGCCTGGGCGGAGCGGTCGAGATGATGCGCTGGCAGAAGGAAGCCGCGGTCAAGATTGAAAAGGCCCAGACCATGTCCGAGGAAGAACTGAAGGGAAGGTTTACCATTGGGGTGCTCGTCGACCGCGATCTGCCCTTCTATACCCAGGAATACCAGAAGCTCCGAGATGTGGCGAAGACGAAGCTGGCCATGAGCGCTTGACCGCTCGTGGGTTTGCTGAAGGCAACGCTGCGCTTCGTTGGGCGTGGTCGAGAATTGTCTGACGCTTCTAGCAGGGGACAAGGCAAGACGCCATGGAACGTTATGAAATTCGCCTGAGTGGTTCGGGAGGCCAGGGACTGATCATTGCAGGGATCATTCTGGCCGAGGCAGCCGGCATCTACGACGGCAAGTTTGTCTGCCAGACTCAGAGCTACGGGCCGGAAGCCCGCGGAGGCGCGAGCAAGGCGGAGGTCGTGATCAGCGATGAAGAAATCGACTATCCCAAGGCGATCAAGCCGGACCTGCTCCTCGCCATGAACCAGAAGTCCTGCGATGTCTACTTCTTCGACCTCAAACCAAGCGGCCTCCTGATTGTGGACTCCACCCATGTGCGACAGCTGCCCACCACCCGAGCGGTGGCCATTCCCTTCACCCAGATTGCGCGGGAAAAACTGAAACACGAGATGGCATCCAACGTGGTCGCACTCGGTGCCCTGGCGACCCTCACCGGCGTGGTTTCCTTGAAAAGTCTCGAAGCCGCGGTCCTCGCGCGCGTCCCTCCGGGCACCGAGGAACTTAATAAACAAGCCCTCGAAGCCGGGATCGAAGCGGCCAAGAACTACTCGCAGAAAGAGGAGCATTCAGTCCTTTATGAGGATCTTACTGACCAATGATGACGGCATCTATGCGAAAGGCATCGAAGCGCTCTATCTGGCCCTCACCCCCGAACACGACGTCACCGTGGTGGCCCCGGAAACCGAACAGAGTGCGGTGGGGCATGCCATTACCTGGCTCGACCCCCTGCGGGTAGGGACCGTTTATCGCAATGGGAGCTTTTTCGGCTACGCCCTGAACGGGACGCCGGCAGACTGTGTGAAAATCGCCCTCACCGAACTGATGAAGCCGCCACCGGAGGTGGTGGTCTCGGGAATCAACCTCGGCGCCAATATCGGCGTGAACGTGATCTACTCGGGGACGGTGTCCGCAGCCACGGAAGCGGCGGTCTTCGGGGTTCCCGCCGTGGCCATGTCCATCGACTCCTTCAAACCTGCTGATTTCAGCGCCGCCACCGGCTTCGTGCAGCGACTGCTCAGAGTCATCGCCCAGGAGGGCCTGCCTGAAGGGGTGTCACTCAATGTCAACGTCCCCAACGTCCCTGCGGAGGAGGTACGCGGCGTGCGGATCACTCATCAGGGCAGGAAGAAACACCTGGAACGCTACGATCGCCGCCTCGACCCGCGGGGCCACGTTTACTACTGGCTCTGCAATTCGACCTTTACCCGCGACACCGACCCCGAGGCCGACTCCATCGCGCTCGAGGAGAACTACATCTCCGTCACCCCGATCCAGTACAACCTAACCCACCGTGAGATGCTGGAGGTCCTGAAAACCTGGCGCTTGTGAGCAGCGTCAGGGGTGAGGCGTCACATTTCATTCCTTACCCACTACCACGATCGACGGCTTCGCCTGGGGCACGTATTTCACCTGCTCCAACATGGTGCTGGCTTTGCCCATACTATCGACCGGCGCCAGCTGCAGGGTGAAGCTCTGACCGCGCTTCGGATCGCCCGTGGTTTTCAGGACCACCTCAAAGCCCTTCTTTTGCAGGGTCTTCTTGAGTTCTTCCGCACTGCGCTTGTCTTTGACGGTTGCCACTTGAACCGCATAGAGCTGCTGGCCGCTGGCAGGGGCAGGGGCAGGCTTCTGGGGTTCGGCCGCAGCTGCCGGTGCCGCCCGGGCGGCAGGCGGCTTTGCCGGTTTGGCCGGAGATGGCACTGCGGCCACGGGCTTTGGCTTGTCTTCGGGCATTGACGGCGGAGCCGGGTCCGGTTTCACGGCAGGGGCAGCCGGTATCGCCTTGCCCGCCTCATCGCCGACGGGCCGTGGCAGCCCTGCCGATGTCGATTGAACCTCGCTCACTGCCTGGGAGGATGCCGGCCCCGGTCCCGGAGGAGCGCCGGCAAGGCTCTTCTGCCCGCCTTCGGCCGGTGCTTCCGCCTTGGGAGGGGCCTTCGGCAGGTCTCCGGGTTGTTCTTTGGACAGCGGTGCCGGCACCGCCGCGCTCATGCCTACCGAGCCCTTCGCTTCGGGGGTGGTGGGCGGTCTCGGATCAGCCCCTTTCCCCGGTTCCGAGGATTCCCCCTGGCCTCTCGAGAGGCTTTCGGCAACGGGCTGCAGCGAGCGTGGGATCTCCTTCACTACTTTGCCTTTCTCCACCGCCGGTTTCTTCGAGGTTTCCCGGCCGACCCGGTCGCGCGAGGTGAGCGGGATGAACAGCACCAGCACCACCAGGCCAATGGCTGCCCAGAAGAGCAACTTGAGAGACGTTCGGAACCCTGATCGGGAATCCTTGTTGACAAAGATCTTCTTCTTCATGAGGATTCCTCCTCCATCATGCGGCCCGCTATCGACCTGGCGCGGGCGAAGCCGGGGAGTGACCCTTCGATGGTGGAATCGTCAACACAATAGGCGATGCGAAAATGTCCCGGCCCGCCAAAACCACTTCCCGGCACCACCAGAATATTCTCTTCCTGGAGCAGCCTGACGAATTTCACATCGTCGGCAAAGGGGGTTTTGGGAAAAAGATAAAAGGCACCGGGCGGCACCACCAGTTCGTAGCCGGCGGCTCTGAGACCGCTCACCAGCCGGTCACGCTTGCGGCGGTAAGCATCCACATCCACACAGACCCCCTGGAGCTCCACGATCAGCCGCTGCATCAAACCGGGAGCATTGACAAATCCCAGAATGCGGTTGGCAAGGGAAAGCGCCGCCAGGAGCTGCCCGCTCTGGTCACAATCGGGGTGGACCGCCACAAAGCCGATCCGCTCGCCGGGCAGGGAGAGATCCTTGGAATAAGACGTGGCGATGAGGCTGTGGGGGTAGTGCTGGAAGATGCAGGGCACTTCCTGATCGTTATAGACGATCTTTCGATAAGGCTCGTCGGACACCAGGTGAATCGTTCTGCCATACTGACGGCTCTTCTTCTCGAGGATCCTGCCAAGCTGCTGGAGGGCGCTGGTGGAGTAAATCTGCCCCGTGGGGTTGTTGGGCGAATTGGTCAGAATAATCTTCGTCCGCTCGCTGACGGCCTGTTCGATGGCGGCCAGGTCCAGGGTGAAATCATCGTGGGTGGGAACGGTCTTGAGCACTCCCCCGTGGTTGTCGGCATAAAAGCCATATTCCACAAAATAGGGGGCGGGGACCAGCAGTTCATCGCCGGGATCGAGGAGCGCCTTCAGGATGATATTCAAAGCCCCGGCGGCACCACATGTGACAACGATCTGATCCGGCCCCAGCGGCACCCGGTGTTCCCTGCTGAGGTAAGCCGCAACCGCCGCTCTGGTTTCCTCAAAGCCGGCATTGGGCATGTAGCCGTGCATGCCGGGAAGGTCCCGCCGCACCAGTTCTCTGAGTTTCTCCTTGACGATTTCAGGCGGCGGTACGTTGGGATTACCCAGGCTGAAATCGAACACTTGGTCCTCACCATGGATCTTCTTCAAACGGGCGCCTTCCTCGAACATCTTGCGGATCCAGGAAGACTTTTCCATAAACTGGGACATCTTCTGAGCCACGGCCATGCGCTTTTTCTCCATATCTGAACACGACTTACCGACGTAAATCGCTGAGGTCTACTGATCGAAACATTATAGCCACGCGGTCACTATAAGGGAAACAAGCGGCCAACTGCAAGCCATAAGAGGCACGGGCGGAGCGTGAGGAGTGAGGCGCCAGGAGTGGGTGCCTGAGGGGGGTGCCAGGCCGGAATAGCGAGAGGCGTCTTGCGGTCCTGTCATAAGCTTCTCACCCTTCACTCTTCACTCTTCACTCTTCCCCGCAACACCTGCAACAGGAAGCGATCGAGGCGATCAAAAAGCTGTCGGCAAAGGCCGCCGTGATTCATCCGGTCGCCAAAGAGCTCACCCCGCAACCGGTCGACGGCAGCATTCACCCTGCCCAGTTTCGTGAGATTGCCGGTCCGGATGATCCGTTTCTCTTCTGCCAGAAGGCTTCGCGCGAGGGTGCAGAAAGAGGCGGTTTCCTCCCTGATTTGGTGGGCTGCCTGGCACCATTGATCGTCCCCGGGCGGTGATTCGGCGCTTTCCTGTTCCATGCGGTCCAGCAGGCGAGTCAGGACAACCAGCAGGGTGCCGTATTCGAGTCCGCGGATTCCCCGGCGCCAGTTCAACAGCCACGGCCGGCGCCAATTCCAGAGCAAGTGCTGTTCGCCAAAGGATATCAACGCCGCGGCCGCATCCCTGGCCTCGCGAAGGCAGGACAGCGCTTCCACCCCGGCACGGGCAGTCGCTCCACCCGGACGTGAGCCAATAACGGGGATGGCCTTGCGGACCTGAGCGGCCATTCCATCCAGGTATCGGAGACAGCTCAGGAAGAGATGATTGCCCCAGACCTGCCCGGGAGTATCCAGATGGGCATAGGAAAGGATCAGCCGCCCCTTCCCTCTTCGGGCTTCGACGATGGCCGGATGTCCCATCAGTTTCGCCGGATCGAGATTGATCCCATAGCGACGCTCCCACCTCGACCAGGCAACCTGCCTCTCGCCCACGTCGGAAAGCGCGATATCAGCGACCTGGAAATCGGCCCCCGGAGCTTTATAGACTGCCAGGCAGAGCGATTCGGCAGCCTCCTTGACCGCGAATTGCGACGGCCACCAGATGCTGACCGGAAGGACTGCCGGCAGATTCTCCCAGATTGGATGATCGGGAACTCCCTCAACCCATACCTCACCACTGGCGCTGGGCAACCGCTCGGCCAGGGACATCCGCTCGATCGGCACCAGACCCAGCGACGGAGGGCTGGAAAGAGCGAGACCCGCCCCCCCGCAGAAACCGAGATAGCTCCCTCCCTCCTCCACGTATCGCCGCAGGCGCACCTTGCCGCCCTCACCCAGCGCGGCCACCTTATGAGACGCCCATCCACCGGGAACCACCAGCACCCGGTATCCGTCCAGCGCCCCTCGAGCCACCTCCTCCCCGCTGATTAGCTGGAACGGTACGCCGAGCTGCTCCAGACTTTCGAGGCAGATCAACCCCCACA
>Ga0255347_1000356_pt1 | contig 85469 bp, 69 predicted proteins | sample wastewater_treat_2_FD_192479 | JGI IMG/M metagenome (GOLD analysis project Ga0255347, IMG submission 192479) | Wastewater microbial communities from Lulu Island WWTP, Vancouver, Canada - plant24 | ecosystem: Engineered > WWTP > Wastewater > Unclassified | place: Canada: Vancouver, British... | reverse complement strand
CCGCGCTCCGGCGGGGGGATCCTGCGATAGTACGGTGTCCCGGGGCTGCTCTTCGGGAATACGGGCGAGACTGCCCACGCGGAAGCGGGAGGCAAGAATTTCCCGGCGTGCCTCTTCGAGGTTCTTCCCGGTGAGATCCGGCGCACGCATGTAATCTTCGCCCATACTGACGATAACATTCACCCGCCTGCTTTCCCGTGCGACACGACCCGCTGCGGGGCGCTGGGCAATCACATAATATTTTGGGATGCTCGGGTGGGTTGCCTGCACCTGCTTGCCGATTTCCAGATGTTTTTCAGAAAGCAGAAAGGCAGCTTCAGAGATAGGTCGGTCAACGATATTGGGCACGACCACATGGGCACGCCCTTTCAGGGTGACATTGTATACATAGTAGCCTGTACCCGCCATGACCAGCAGAAACAGCACAACTGCAAAGGACCACTGCAGCGTCCAGACGAAAAAGCGGATAATAAAAAAGACCGAACTCAGGATTGTTTTCGAAAACGCATCAAGTAAAAAGCGTCCCACGCTCCGTTTTTCGGGCTTGTTTGGTATTGTCCCAGGGCTGTTTTCCACGAATCAAATTGCTCCGGCCCGTCTTCGGGCATACAACCCCCTTCGGCAAGAATAGCTGCGGTCACTTCTGTAGTTTCCTGCGGGGTGGGGGTACAAACGGAATAAACGACAAGTCCACCATTCTTACAAAGTTGCAGTGCCTTTCGCAACATGGCTTTCTGTGTTGCCGCTAAAAGTGACGGTGTTTCCGGCTGGATGCGCCATTTGATTTCAGGATGGCGGCGCAAAGTGCCCAGACCAGAACAGGGCGCATCCACAAGAACGCGGTCGAAAGTGCCATCCTGAAAAGGCGGCTGAAGTCCGTCACCGCACAGGGGGAGTACCTGTGTCCCTCCCAGACGTTCGCGGTTTTCTACAATTCGTGCCACCCGTCCGGCATAACGCTCCAGCGCAAAGATGGGCGCCGCATCCCGGCTGAGTGCGCAGAGGTGCAGCGTTTTTCCGCCCGGTGCCGCACACATGTCCAGAATCTTTTCGCCCGGCTTCGGGTCGACAAGAGCACCTGCCAGAATGGATGCCGGATCCTGCTGCATCAGTTGCCCCTGACGGAACCAGCGGGTTGCCTGCGGGTTGGTGCCGTCGTGCAGCAGCAGCGCATCCAGTGCTTCCGTGATTCTTTCAGCGGCGATGCCTGCTTTCTGCATCTGCTGCAGCACATCGTCTGTCTGTGCGAGAAGCGTGTTGATGCGTACTGACGGGAGCGCAGCGGAATCACATGCGGCACAATAGGCTTCAGCACCGTCCTCTCCATACAGTTCGCACCACAGGCGCACAAGCCATCGCGGCATGGAATAGCGTATGCGCAGGTGCTCCATCAGCTGTGTCGTCCGGTCGGGCAGTGTGATTTCATCAAGTGAAGAGGGGAGGCGGCGCAGCACGGCATTCGCTACCTTGGCGAGCCCGGAATGACTGCGCTTTTTCGCCAGATCCACTCCTGTGTGCACCAGTGCGGGCCGGGTGACATTGCTGCAGAAAAATGACTGAAAAACACCCATCCGCAGAACGATTAATACGGACAGCGGCAGTTGATCCAGCGGCTGATCGCAAAGGGGCTGCAGTACATGGTCGCACAAAAGACGGTGGCGTACTACACCGTACACAAGATGGGTCATAAAGCGTGCGCCCCGTGGCGACAGATTTGTGCGCCGGAGGGCTCTGTCTATGGAAACATCGATGTGCGCTTCTGTCTGAAAGACACGAAGCAGCACAGACACTGCAGCATCACGAACCGGATCCACTGCCATCAGGTAACCTCCTGAAAGCAGTCGCCGGGCCGCACCGGGGCGCCACGCAAAAAGGCGTCGACTGCCAGCGGGTTTTTGCCCGCCCATTGCAATTCTGTTATGGTCAGGCATCCTTTACCGGTTGCAACAACGATACCTTGCCTGTCCGCCTGAATAACCGTGCCCGGCAGCGCACTGTGTGATTTTTCGCTGTAATCGCTTCGCAGAAGCCGCAGCATGCGATCCCGGAACAGACAGTGGGCAACCGGCCAGGGGTTGCAGGCGCGAATCTGGTTGTGTATGGAAGCAGCTTCTCTATCCCACCGGATGATGCCGTCTTCTTTCTGAAGCATTCTGCTGAAAGTTGCCTGATCGTGTTCCTGCGGATATTCCGTCAGTTTGCCCGTTTCCATTTGGGCAACAGCCTGTGCCATGAGCCGTCCGCCGAGATCGGCGGCTCGGCGAGACAGTTCGCCTGCCGTTTCTGTTCTGCCGACAGGCAGCTTTTCCTGCAGCACAATATTGCCCGCATCCATTTCCAGCGTAATGCGCATAATGGTGACACCGGTCACGTCATCACCAGCGAGCAGCGCCGTCTGTACCGGTGAGGGACCGCGCCATCGGGGAAGGAGGCTCGGATGCATGTTGAGCCACCCCCGCAGAGGCACGTCAAGAATGGGCTGTTTCAGCAGCCTGCCATAAGCCGCCAGAGCACACAGCTCCGGTTTTTTTTCCCGGAGCCACCTCTCGAAGTTCCCGTCGTTCAGTTTTTCAGGCTGAACAACTTCGAGCCCGTGTTCAAGAGCCCAAACTTTCACTTCCGGCGGTTCAGGTTTTTTACTGCGACCTTTAGGGCGATCCGGCTGAGTGACGACAGCCGCAATCTCATGTGCCGTGCATAAAGATGCCAGACAGGGCACTGCAATTTCTGCTGTGCCGAAAAAAACGATTCTCATAGTCATAATCCCGGAATATCGATACCGCCGGTTAATTCTGTCATTTTCTCTTTGACCGCATCCTGGGCTTTTGCAATGGCGCCGCTCATGGCAGCCTGCACCATACTCTCCAGCATTTCACGGTCGTTCTGCTCAAGCAGTTCCTGAGAAATAGTCAGCGATTTCACTTCCAGTTTGCCTGTCATGACTACGGTGACCATATCGCCGCCGATGGCATAGGGAATCTCCATATCCCCCATTTTCTCTTTTAATTCTTCGATCTTGCCTTTCATCTCGAGCGCCTGTTTGATGATTCCGCCCATTTTGCCCAGATCACCTAATCCTTTCAGCATTGTGTTCCCTTTTTGTGCCGTCTGAAGTCCGGCTGGTTGAACCTGCTTCTTTTCGCAGGAACTTCTTGCAGTTTCTACATAAAACGCCTGTTATGAAGAGGCTTCTGCAGTTGCCGCTTCTGTGTTTCCGGTTGGAGTGTCTGTTTCCGCCGCTGTTTCCGAGTGTGTTTCCGGAGGAGGCGCAACAGGATTCCTTTCTTCCGGCCGTAAAAATAATTGTTTCAGATCATAATGAATATAGGGCTGCAGGGATGCCTGCTGTCCTTTTTTCGCATGGGCAATCCATAATTCACGGTCGCTGCTGTTGGCGAGAACGCTGTGCAGGTTTGCATTATCCATTGCCGTCGCTTTCAGGATTTCAAGCGCATAGTCCGCGTCTATTGTGCCGTAACGTTCCTGTACTCTTTTTGCGATTCCCAGGTAGCGGTGATCGTAGGAGTTGGAGCCGTAGGGCAGGTCGGGCGCATTGGCGCATTCCTGAAGACTGCGGATAAGAGGGTCCATTGCCTCGTCGGAGCGGAAGACGGCGTCTTCAATGGGGATAGCATATTCCACTGTTTCTTTCGGATCACCCGGGCCGAAGGTGGCGATATGATGGGCAGTCGTCTCAAAGGCGCGGGCATCACCGGCATCTCCGTCGGCAACCACATAATTGAATCCGACAGTATGCTTGACGGAATGCATGAGTGCGTCTGCTTCGTCCAGATTGGATGTTTCTTCAAGAATCCGGCGCAGCACAAACTCCAGAGGCAGGCCGCGCAGTGATTTATCCTTGGTAATGGCGCCGATCTGGCTGATGGAGATGCCTTCCATATTCATTCCGCTGAGTACACCGATCACACCCGCATACCCGGCAGAGGCGAAACGGTGAAAGCCCTCGGGCTCATAAAGGCACAGCACAGCTGTGTCTTCAAGTCCGGCGGACAGAATCCAGTCGAAGTTGCGTCCGTGAAACAGTTTTCCTTCTTTGGTTGCTTTTCCCCAGACGGCAAAGGCACTGCAGCCCCGCTCCGTCAGGACAGAAATCACATGACCACGCCGGAGCATTTTCAGATCGCATCCGCTCGCATCGGCAATGCCTTCCAGCTCGCGTTTGAAGCGATCCGGAATATATGGCGAGCACAGCTGATAGGTCAGATCCAGAATCAAATGCGACGCAAAGCGCGGAAGTCCCATTTCTTCCTGGGCGAGCTCCAGCAGATTTTCGAAAAGGGACAGAGTCAGCAGCACTTTTTCCCTGGCAAAATAGCCGCGCTGATAACCCATTTCATAGGGGGTGCCGGCAAGATGCAGCACAAGTGTGCCTTCCATCTCTTCAGCCCAGCCTTTGGCGTGGGGGTCCACTGCCTCTGCCGGGCCCCGTCCCGGATTCAACCAAAGCAGCGTGCCCGCAATAAGGACAATAAGAGCACCGATGGTGACGACAAGGATTTTGAACAGTATTTTTTTCATAACCATTTCCTGCGCAAACCATTAAGAATCGGAGTCAGCGGCAACCCCAACAAAGGCATGCGGTGCTGTGTTGTAAACTATGACCGCTTGGAGTATTATAGATTCTGGTGGTAACCAAAGAAAACTCAGGGATAAAAGGTTCAGGTATGGAGTTTTATATTGATCTTTTTCGTCCGCTCTTTCCCCATTTTCAGGAGTACAGTTATTATTACATTTTTGGTGTCCCGGTTCTTCTTCTTCTCATCTATATCACAAGATGGTATTCGGTGCCAACGATCCTCTATGTCTTGGAATATACACTTTATGCCGGGATTATGCACACGGTGGTGCATGTGCTGGTACGTCTCTTCTGCTGGTTCAAGAACAACTCTTCAATGAATGCGTTGCAGGCAGACGGCACCCGGGCAGATCCCGAGGCGTGGACAACACCCTGGAAACAATTCTGGAACTGGGAGTATTACGATCCGGAGTGGATTCCTTGGATGGAACTGTTTTTTTTGATCGTGGTAGCAGGGCTTATGATCAGGTTTCGGCCCTTCCGCCCCACAAAAAGACGAAGAAGAGCCTATGTGCCGCCGCCGCCGCCGAAGCCGAGCGCTGCGGATGATAACTGGGGCGTGCCTAAACAGTATCATGTGCCTGCGGCATCATCTGCCGCTCATAAAAAGAAAAAGTGATCTTGTTGGATTGCACCGGAAGCGGAACAGAAAGATCTCTGCAAATCACTTGTCTGAGGTATAATCTCTGTGGCGCCTGCAGCGCCCCGAAAGGCAGCCGCTTTTCCGGAATATTATACTGTCCTCAGACGTGTTCTATGGTACACTTGAGTAAATAGTTGACAGGAACTGAGTGTAGCCCGATCAACCATGAAAGGGAAACTGTTGTGGCTGGAAGCAAAAATTGTCCCTATTGCGGTGGCACCGTCAATCAGGGCGCCACTGTCTGCGGTCAATGTGGGGGACCGCTGAAAAAAGCGCCTGCGGGAGCAGGAAGCAATCCCCTGAAAGTGACGCATTGCCCTCAGTGCAATACCCCGGTCTCTCCGGGCGATATTCTTTGTATGTCCTGCGGAACCAATTTACTGACAGGGCAAAAAGTGGCGGCTCCTAAAGCACAGGCTTCCCCTGAATCAGGCAGAAGCTTATGGGTTGTCGCTGCGAAATGGGTGAGTGCCGCCCTGCTCGTATTTGCCGCCATAGGAATTGCCTTATTTGTTACCCTTTACCTCTTGCGCGATCCTGTAGGGGAGGCATTGAAATATGCCCGTTCAGAAGATTGGGATCATGCCGTCAGCACCCTTAAAAACTATATCCAGAAAAACCCTGACAAAACCAATGCGCAGTTTCTGCTTGCCAAATTCTACTGGAAGATGCAGGAGTATGACAAAGCATATGATCTTTTTGCTCTCGTAGCGCAAAAAGGGGAGAGTACGGCGCGGGATGCGCTTCTGCTGGCAGTGCTCGCGGCGGAAGAAATCGCCGACAAACAACCAGAATACCGGGAAAAACAACGGAGCCTTCTCAGCGACCTTGCCGGAACACGCTTTGCCGGTGACGGAGAGGTTCAGCTGCTGCTGGCACTGACACTCGGAAAAGAAGGAGATTTTGCCCGCCAGAAAGGCGTTATGGATAAGGCGCTGGCATCCGGTGCGAAACCCGCCGATATTCTGCCTGTCCTTGCCTATGCGCTGGATCGGGATCTTCCGGCACTGGAGCAGTTTGTCGAGAGGCAGCAGCAGGCAGGCAGCGCCTTGAATGCTGACGCTCTGGCGGCTGCAGGGATAATGCGTCTGGAGGAAGGTCAAAGCGATTCCGCCATTGCAACGCTCAGTACACTGCCCTCTGTTTCGCCGCATGTAGACGGCTGGGTGAAACTCCAGCTCGGTGCGCTTTATATGGGCAAAGGTGAATACGGGAAGGCGCTGCCGCTCCTTTCTGATGCCAAGCATCAGCAGCCAGAGAATGAGCGCGCTGTTTTTCTCCACGCCCTTTGTCTGCAGGAGAATAAACTGACAGAAGAGGCCGTTACCGCTTTTGACCAGCTTGTGAGCGCCAGAAAAAATTATGCCGGGCAGGCGGCGTTGCAGCTGGCGCAGATCCTGTCGGATCAGGGCAATCTGGATCGCGCGGCGGCCATGGCGCGTGAAGCGGCTGAGCTGGGCTTGAATACGGCACGGCAGGCGGCAATTCAGGGTATGATTTTTGCCAGGCAGGGAGACAGCATGCAGGCGGAACAGGCGTATCGCCGTGCTCTGTCCATGTCATCGGACTATGCCCCCGCTTTCCTTGAGCTGGGGTTGCTCCTTATTGCACGCAACGCTACGGACGAAGGGCTGGCGCAGCTGGATCAGTATCTGAAGCTTGCTCAGTCCGACCCGGTGGGACTGCATGCCAACGAAATTGAGCTGCTTGTTGCACAAATTCGCCAGTCTCAGTAAACAGATCTGTAAACAACAGGGAGTCATTTCCATGAAATATCGGAATTTCTTTTACGGCAACGCCCTGCTGATCTGCCTGCTTCTTGCGACACCTGCTTTTGCCTGGGGTCCGAGATCACAACAGGTTATCGTTACCACGGCATTGCAGCTGGTTTCCAGAGAACAGAATTTGCCGTTGAACCGCCTGCAGAGTGATATTCAGGCAGGCGCCGCTCTGTCTCCTCCCATGATCGAGGCACTCTATCCTGATCTGCTTTCTGATCCTCTCCGTGCCATTGAGAATGAAATGGCGTTGCTGACGGCAGCCAGAGGCGCGAAAATAGACTCTTATTATGCCTTTCGTCTGGGAGCACTGGGAAAAGTGGTCAGTAATTATGCTGCGCCCATGTACACTGCCGACCCGACGTTGCGCAGCCAGTATTATAATGATGCCGAAGGTTCAGTGAATCCGGGCTCTCTGAAGCCTGCTCCGCGAAAAATTTATGAAAGTATGCAGGCGCTGGAAAGAGTGATGCGGGAAGCAAATTCCGGAAATGACCTCATTGAAAACGATTATAAAACAGGCAGAGGATTTAAAGCTTCCGCTCAGGCGCGCCTTGCTGAAGACCTGAGCCGTTCCGTGAACGTTGTGGCTGATATTTGGTGGAGTATTGTGACGTCCCGGGCTGTGCAGGGCAATATTTCTCAGCGTCAGCTGCAGCAGTACATTCTGCAGGCCTATACTTACTACGTGGATCAGGGGAGCACGGCGGCACTTGAATCGGCAGAAAAGAATTATGAAAAACTGGTCGAGTTTTCTCCTGATCTGCGGGTGCAGCTGGGCGATCTTTTTCAGAACGCCGGTATGCTTGAACGCTCGATTCGGGAGTATGAAATCGCTCTGGAAGGGGCTCCCGAAAAGCGCGACATTGTCGAGAAAATCGGGAACTATTACAGCGATCAGGCAGAGAAATCACTTGAAAAAGGACTTCTCGAAGATGCACTGGCGGGCTTCGAAAAAGCACTTGCCGTGTACGGGCTGCATCCCACAGCTGAGCGCCGACGCCTTGAAGTGGAGGCGATGATCCGCCAGCGTGATGCCCTGCATGCCCAGTATCAGGAATCGCTTGCCATGGCGGATGAGATGCGGTCTCTTGCCGAGGATGAGGCTTCCAGGAGCCGCTATGCGGAGGCGATAGCGCTGCTTCAGCAGAGCCAGACGGCTCTATCCGACGTGGGCGATGAGTTCCCTCTGGAAATGCAGCATCGTATCAGAGCAGAAAGAGATAACCGCACCCGGATAGCAGAATTCCGGCAGCTGCTTCTTTCCAACACCGCCGCTTTCAGTGGTTCAGCGTTCGGACCCGATATGAAAGTGTTGATTCAAGGTGCCTCGGAAGGAATTGAAGAGGAAGCACTCCTGTCTTTTTTCAATCAGGCTTATTTGAAAGAAATGGTGCGCCTTAAAGCCTCCATGCAAAGTACCGCAAGTTTGGAGCAGCACTGAGTTTCATGTCCGGAAATCAATCACAACGGGAGCCCTGGTATGCCGCTGTGCCTCCGGAAGAGCGCAGTCCGTTGCTCCGTCTTCCTATTCATGTGATGCTGGACAATTTGCGGAGTGCTTTTAATGTGGGCAGTATTTTCAGAACTTCCGACGCCGGTGCCGTTGCGCATCTGCATCTGTGTGGCATGACAGCCCATCCGCCTCATAAAAAATTGGAGAAAACGGCACTCGGCGCTTTTGACTATGTGCCCTGGACATACTACGAGCGCAACCGAGACTGCATCGATGCGCTGAAAGCTGAAGGTATTCCGGTCATTGCCGTGGAGACGGTGGAAGGGGCCCCTTCACTTTTTGACTTTCAGTGGCCGAGACCTGTGGCAATTGTATTCGGCAATGAAGAGAATGGCATTAATGCCCGTGTCCTTGCCCGTTGCGATGGTGCCGTGCAAATTCCCATGGCGGGATATAAAAAAAGCATCAATGTCGCCACCGCTTTCGGCATAGTCCTCTACCACATTCTTTCACGATGGGGTATGCCGGAGACATCTCTTCCGGAGGAGGAACGTGAGCGGATGCTGCGTGTGGAATAACGGGTGCACAGACCTTCCGGAAAAGTTACGGCGTGGAAAAAACGAGCACCAATTCGCCCTTGTCCTGACGCAATCCGCAGATCCGTGCCTTTTTATTGGGCGCAAGCAGCAGGACAGTTTCCACCACTTTTTTTGCCGGAGCAGATCCCGCAAGTTCAACACCGACCTGAAGTCTGGCACGACCCGATTCATCGACCCCCTCATAGTTTAAGGACAATACATAGGCGGCAGCCAGAGGCACACGGCTTTCTTTATCCGCTGTCAGTGTCAGTTTTTTATCCGACAGCATGGAAAACCGGTTGAAGGGAAGGTCGTCCAGTGCATCTTTAATGGTTGAACAGTCCCGGTCGTAGGTTTTCTCGGAACTGTCTTCTTTTACAGCTTCGACTTCACGCAGGCGCAGCGATAAATCAGGGGCATCTTTTCCGGCGCACAGGGACGAGAGAAGAACACAGAGCACCACGGAGCTTACCATAAGTCATTCTCCGGCATGGTGACCCACACTGTGGAAACACCGTCTCTGTTGTCAAAGGTTTTGATGGTGACACCATCCAGTTCCGTCGTGCAGGATTCTACTTCTGTTGCACGGACTTTCTCGTCGCCCCTGGAAAAAATAACAAGAAGGGAGAGAACCAGAATTAATGCTGCGGTGAGGGCGGAACCCATTGTCCACAGGCGGCCGGTTGACAGAACAGGTGCATCCAGCCCTTCATGAATGCCGGACAGAAAAGCCGTCATGCTTTCGTCGGCAATGACCGGAGCTTCGGGAAGTGTCTGAGCGTGTTTATGCAGCGTTTCAACAAAATGCGCATAGCGTTGACTTTCCGGATCGCTCGGCATGGAAGAAAGAGGCAGTTCTCCATCTATTCGGGCCGCAATTTTCTGAAATTTCCATCGCTTAATCATTTGAATAACCCTCCAATAAGCCCAGAGGGGCAAGAATCTGCTGCAGGCGGCGCCGTGCATTAAAAAGGCGGCTCATGACGGTGCCCATATTGCATGCCATCACTTCGGCCATTTCCTGATAAGAAAGCCCCTGATATTCGCGGAGTATAAATGCCATCTGGAGTTTGGGCGGTAATTGCCGGACAGCTGCATCAATCGCTGTCCCGATTTCCTTTGCTTCCGCTTCGCTCCGGGGCGTGCGGTTGTCCCGGTTGTCGGGCACCTGCAGGGCGTCGTCATATTCGGTGAGCTGAATCCGTCGTTTTTTTAAATGGTCTTTGCTGTGATTGGCGGCAATGCGCATCAGCCAGGTTTTAAAACTGCTGTCGCCTCGAAATCGGGACAGCGCCCGCCATGCCTTGATGAAGACTTCCTGCGAAAGATCCCAGGCGTCTTCACGGTTACGGGTAAAATAAAAACACAAAGCATACACTTCGTTTCTATAACGCCGCACCAGATCCTCAAAGGCGCTGATGTCGCCTGCCTGTGCTCTTGCGATAAGGCCCGCATCCAGTGCGCTTCTGTTGTCGCCTGTTTCGATCATAGGCGCTCCAAACAGAGACTGCCGGGAAAAAGCGACAAGTGCGACAGATTTTTTGAGAAGCACGCTGTTTTCCATCCGGAAAGCAACTCCAGATTTTTCATTACTGAATTGCAGGGCACAGTCCCTGCTATCAATATTGACGGGCTTCTTCTGGAAATATTCATTTTAAAATCTCTATAAATCCCCTTAGTCGGGCTTGTTCAGGAAAAAAGAGCTGTAAAACAATAAAAACAATTAATTTATCAGCTCGGGGTCGCACTTGCTACGGGCTGCATAGCATACCTGAAAACAGAAACAGGTCATTGAACACCGAGTTCAGCAAATTTTTTCACAAGCGTCTCTTCAGGTACGAATCCGAGAATATCCCCGGCTGCACGTCCTTCAGCATCATAAAAAAACAGATGAGGCACGGAGGAAGCACCATAATGCTGTGCCAGGAAAGGCTGTTCGTCAATGTCCAGAATGACAAACACCATCTTATCCGCATATTTTTTCTGCAGTGATTCGACGATTGGCTTGAGGCGTTTGCAGGGACCGCACCAGGAGGCGCTGAAATCGACAAAGACGGGCTTGCCGGTCTTTCTTGCAGTTTCGACAGGTGAACTGCTGAAACGCTCAACGTCCGCTTTGACCCAATCCGCCTGAAGACGAATGGGAATGGACGAGCCCAAAGATTTCAGATAATCTATCCAGGCTGCCTGCGATTTTTCCCGCTGGAGCGTCTGCTTGATGGCGGGCTTCAGGTCTGCTAAAGAGCGTCCCCCGAAAAGTTCCTGATTTGCCGCATAAAAAGCATCTGCCTCTTCATCCGTTACAATAGCATGGGCAACCTTGCTTTGCGCAAATTCCTGAAAAAGGACTTTCAGTTCATTTTCGTCATAATCGGATTTGTTCTTGTCCCGCAGCACTTCAGCTTCAAGAATTTTGTCCAGAGCAAGATTCTGAAGGATGCCCAGTTCAGACACAAAAGTATCCTCTTTGATTTTTTCTTTCATGTCTGATTTCATCTGATCCAGATCCGTCTGCTGAATAATGACGGAATCGGCCTGCAGAAGCGTGCCTTCCGGCAGTTTTTCCAGAAGTGCGTCGGCAAGGAGGCTGGAAGTCATTTCCGGATAGATTTCCGTGAGGGTGGCTGCTTCTGCCCCGAGGCTCGCAACGCCGATAATCAGAAGCGTCAGGCATACATGGAAAAGGAAAGGAACAGGCAAATGAGCAGTCTGCATAAGGGTCTTCTCTTTCTTTCGGGGCTTTGCATAATGCCCCGGGTTTGAACTTGCGCGGCAACTAACGAATAGGCGGCCGGACAGGAAAACAGGCTGTGCTTCTGCACGGAGGATCATGCTGAATTGTCTCCCTGATCCTGCATGGCACGGATGGCATCCAGTCCTTCCCAATATTTTTTCAATGCCGAAGCACCTTCTTCTGTAATGGAGAATTTGGTGTGAGGCATGCGTCCTTTGAAGCTTTTTTCCACAGAAACGTAGCCTGCTTTTTCCAGACGATCCATATGAGAAGACAGGTTTCCTTTGGTCAGACTGGCCGTATTCAGCAGAAAGTTAAAATCCGCCGCATCCACTCCGGACAGAATGGTAAGAATACGGAGCCGGGCAGGTTCATGAATGGTACGATCCAGATCATCCATGCCCCTGGTCTCCCGCCTGCACTTCTTCTGCCTCTTCGTCCTGTGTTTCCTCCCGGTCGGGAATGGCATTACGGGTCAGTGTTTTCAACTTTAAAAGCGCATAGCGACTGTAAATATGCCCGGTGAGAATAGCGATAAGTCCGTATCCGAAAATAGGAACAACAATATTCAGCAGTTCATATTCCCTTCCGAAACGAAGGGGAACACCGAAATAGAGGAGCACACCGTGTATCCCGTAAAGTATCGGCCAGATCCATGCCCAGAAGCCTAACTGCTGATACAGCACCATGATGATGAGATAAGGAGTCATATACAATGCAGACCAGGGCTGGAGCAAACCGATAGGCATATAATTGAAACTGATAAGGAGGGCTCCCAGCAGATGGTAGGCAAGCAGACCGCCGCTCAGTCCGGTTGTCCAGAGAGGAAGCGACCCCTCTTTTCCGCTGCTGCCTGTCCAGGAAGCGTATCCTTCCCGTCCGTACAGCCAGTTGGTGATGCTGAAAATAAGATCGCTGCTCCAGCGGGACATGGAAAACCAGAGCATAATCAGGGCGGACAGAACCATGGCTCCGATGGAGAGGGTGAACAGTCCCATCCGGTGCTGTTCATGGGCTATCTGTGTGAGACCGGCGGCAAGGCCGATTACAAGAACCATGATCACAATAAAGACCCATTGCACCAGAAAAGAAATGGTTCGGCTTTGGGCATAGCGGCGTGCCCACAGAACAATCAGACGCGGATCGCCGGGCTGATAACGCTTTTTACTAGACATGATTTGCTTCCTCTCCGGAGGTGCTGTGTTCCGGTTGTATCATAACTGCCGGGTAAAAGCAAAGTGCCGTGTGCAGCGGAACTCTACAGCTATACTGTGCTCATTCCTCATACTCCATTTCAAAGTCACCGATAACAACTGTATCGCCCGGCTGTGCTTTCATTCGTTTAAGTGCTTTAAAAACACCCAGTTTATCCAGGCGTCGCTGAAAATGGGCGATGGCCTCCGGATTGTCAAAATCGGTCATGGCAACGATGCGCAGTATTTTTTCTCCGCTAATCTGGAAACCGGCCTCGATGCGTTCCACTTCGAAGGGTGCCTCAAACATATACGCGCGCTCAGGTGCCTCCCGCTCTTCTCTTTCTGCTTCTTCACGCTCGGCTTCCCTGGCTTGCTCCACTACATGCCACAGTCGGTTGAGCAGGGGCGGCACACCCTCTCCCGTGGCGGCGGAGATCAGAAAAGAGTCCGGCGGCAGGGTTTCCTGCAGTTTGCGAAAAGTTTCGCTGTTTTCAGGAACATCAGATTTATTGAATGCATAAAGGCGGGGGCGCTCTCCCAGCTCCGGATTATACTGTATCAGTTCTGATTCCAGAATATTCACAGTGTCCAATGGATCGGCGTCGCCCAGATCAATAAGGAACACGAGTGCCAGAGTGCGCTCAATGTGCCGGAGAAAATCATGGCCTAGCCCTTTGCCTTCCGCTGCCCCTTCGATTATGCCCGGAATATCCGCAATAGTCAGCATTCGGTGATCGGAGAGAAGCGCTACACCGAGGTTGGGAGAAAGGGTGGTAAAGGGGTAATCCCCAATTTTTGGACGTGCCGCACTTACCACTGTCAGAAAAGTGGACTTGCCGGCATTGGGAAGCCCGACCAGACCTGCCTCGGCAATCAGTTTCAATTCAAGGATGTATTCTTTTTCCTCGCCGGGCTCTCCTTTTTCCGCAAAACGGGGTATACGATTGGTGGAAGTGACAAAGCGCGCATTCCCCCTGCCGCCCTGTCCGCCCCGTGCCGCCAGAAACTCCTGTCCGTCTTTTGTCAGATCTGCACACACTTCGCCTGTTTCATAGTCCTGGACAACAGTACCGACCGGCACTTCAAGATAAAGATCTTCGCCGTTGCGACCGGTGCAATTCTTTCCCTGCCCGTGCATGCCCCGCTTTCCCGCCCAGTTCGGATGATACCGCATGTCAACAAGCGTAGTCAGTCGGGCGGAGGCGCGGAAATAAATATTGCCGCCGTTGCCGCCATCGCCGCCGTTGGGTCCGCCCCGGGGCACAAAGGCTTCCCGGCGGAAACTGCAGCAGCCATTGCCGCCGTTGCCGCTTTTTACTTTTACCCTGACACGATCGACGAACATGGAGATCACCTTTTTTTCAGTCGGACTTCATATAAAAACAGACACCCCCAAAGTTTCAGGGGTGTCTGGATTTCTCGGATGCAACGATGCTGCGGATTTTATTCCGCCGTGGCGGGGATGATGTCCACGCATTTGCGATTGCGCTTGAAGTAGCGGAAAGATACAACGCCGTCCACAAGAGCAAAAAGAGTGTGATCATTGCCCACGCCGCAATTGACGCCGGGATGCAGACGGGTGCCCCGCTGACGCACAATGATATTTCCTGCCCGGACGCTCTGACCGCCGTAGCGCTTTACACCCAGACGCTGTGAATGACTGTCTCGACCGTTTCGCGAACTGCCGCCGGCTTTCTTCGATGCCATTGTAGTTTCTCCTTATGCCTTGATCTCTTGAATATGGAGAAGGGTATAACTTTGCCGGTGACCTTGCACCCGCTCATAGCCTTTCCGCCGTTTCTTCTTATAAACACGAATCTTTTTGCCGCGACCCTGCTCTTCCACACGGGCAAGCACCCGGGCGGACTTCAGTGCATCGGGCTCAAAAATAATTTTGTCTTCGGTGATGACCATCTGCACAGAATCAAGCTCTACGATGTCATTGACAGCGTAGTCCAGCTTTTCCACGCGGATGCGGGAATTGGCAGCCACTTTGTACTGCTTACCGCCTGTTTTTACCACTGCGTACATATCTATCTCTCCAAAGTAAACTTCGCTTCGCTGCGAAACCCGGGGGTTATTCTGCCCCGGACACAAATTCTGCCGCTGCCGCTGCCACTTCAGCGATTGCGGATAAAGAAGCCATATAACTCGATTTTGGATTGCGCGGGGACGGTTGATTGCGCATGATGGTGACCATTTCGCCAAAGGCGCCTGTCGCACGGATTTCATGGCTGTTTACTGTTGCCGCCGGATCTGCAATCAGACGAACCTGCGTTTTGTCGGCGCCTATGCCTGCCAGACTCAGTGCAGCCGCAACATTCACATTTGCCGGAAAAGCTTTCACCGCATCACGGGCGCTGCCTTCAAAGACAACCAGGGCCTCCTCTAAATTCTCTACGGAGATGCCGTGTTCGAGAAGATAGGGCGCTCCCTTTAATCCCTGTGGCGGTTTTCGGGTGGTCAATGTTACTTCACTGAGCCCCCCCTGCAGTGCAGCCCGTATTCCGTCCAATCCGCATACAGCGCCGGACGGAAGGCGCAGCCGGATTCCGGCACCGCGTGCCTGATCAATCAGTGCAGGATTGCCAAGCAATCCGCCCAGGCTCATAATCAGGCAGTCTTTGCCGAATCGGATCGCAGCCTCTATGACTGCCGGTACCACAGCACCCACCGCACACTCCACGATAAAGTCCGCAGTGTCCGCCAGCTTTTCCAGATCCAAAATCGAAGCATTCAACTTATATCGGCGCAGCAGGGTTTCCGCTTGCGTCGCATCAATATCATTAACCGCTACTACAGTGGCGGCAAGTTCTTTTTCAGTGACTGCACGACAGATATCCGAGGCGATATTGCCGCACCCGACAAGACCAATCTTCATCATGCCCATGGGGCTTTATTATGCCTTATGCACACCTTGTCCGAAAGCGCAAGGGTAATGGGGAAAAATCAGGTATGCGAAGATTTTGTAGAGAAAAAACCGCCGCCCCGGCGATACGTGCCTCGTCGGTTCGTGTAGCATAGCAAAAACAGCAGGCGTGTGTCAATTTTGAGCACTGCCTTTGCCCGGGCACTCAGGATTTCCCGGAACCCGGATCCTTATCCAGATCGGATAATAATTGTGACAGGCTTTCGTTGCGGGCAGCGCGGATTGACTCCGCACGCGCGAGCGCTTCCGGGCTGATTTCTATGCCGCCGATGGTTGCTGCGACGGACGATACCGATTTTGGCGGTGCAGCGCCTGCCTTGCGTGCTTTGGCGGTTGCCGGGCGCATGTCCACTTTTTTCTGCGGTGCAGATTTCTTTTTTCCTTTTACCGGGCTTTTGTCTTTTTTTTCTGAACCTTCCCGCTGCTCTGCTGCCGCCTTTTTTCCCGCCGGTGGCGCGGTTTTCGGAGCAGAGGCCTTCGGGGGAGCATCCGGCTCTTTTGAGCTGGCGGATCGGGTCACAACGACACGGGAAACCCGACGTTTTAAATCATCAGAGGGGTACTGATTTGGTGTATCCCCGCTTTTCAAAAAGTCAGTTTTTGTGGATTCAGATGCCGCATCTTCCTCTTGCGGACTCTTTTTCACCGATGCCCCTTCCTGCATCGCCGGGGCGGCATGCAAATGAGAATAGGCAGCTCCTGAAAGCATGTGTGCTCTCTTTTCGGGGCTGACCACGGCGGCGGCAACGCCGTGCGGATCAGCACCATTTTCCTGCTGCTTTACGCAGGAGTGTTCTGCCAGCCACCGGGCGACAGGTTCAAAGATTTCGCTTTCCGCCTCCCTGGAAAAAGCCAGGTCGCAATGACTGTAATCTTCCGCAAAGCCCTGCGCTTTGGCGCAGAGAATGGCTTTCTTGTCTTCCAGCAGAATGGAGTCGAAAACTTTTTTGGCTCTGTCATATCCTACAAACGGATCTTTATATCCGTAAAAAGCAAGCAGCGGGATCGGAAAAGAGGGAAGATTCTTCACAATATCAAGTGTGCCGTCGCAAAGCACATATTTTTCGCCATGCATCCACCGCAGTACCTGACGGAGCAAACCGGGCAGGGGGTCTTCTATCATGCTGATGAAATGCCCTGCATGCATTCGTTTGGGGATATTCCGGCGGTTCAACGGGAAAGCCGGGGGAGAGAGTCTGAGCAGTCTCAGGAGCGGGATGCTGCCGCGTACCAGTTGCCCAGCGACGGCTGGAAATCGGATGCCGAATTTGACGAGCCAGGTCGGAACGGCTTTCCCTGCGTCACTGAAGTCCAGTGGTGCGCCCAGGGCCACAGCGGAGGCAATCTGATCACTTCCATGGGTCTGCACATATGCGTAGAGGAGCATGCCGCCCATGGAATGCCCTACCCAGTGCAGTTTGCTGTAATTGGTCGTCTTCAGGATATGCCCGATAACAGCGGGAAGATCCTCCGTGAAAAAATCTTCCAGAAGCACCTCGTTGCGCGAGCGTTCAAAAGGCGGACGGGAGGAAGCAGTGCCCCGCAGATCCACAGTCCAGCAATCGTAGCCTTTACTACTGAGGTAATCGACGAGGCATCCGTTTTCAGGATTGGTGAAGTTATGCTGATTGGCGCCCAGACCGTGGACAAATAGAACGGGCTCTCCTGAGGCGCGGCTTTTCCGGTAACGGCAAAGACGCAGCATCCACAGATCGTGTGTGCGGAGGTGGAGTACTTCATTGGTGCGCAGCTGCTCAGGATAGAGTGAATCCAGCAATGTCATGTAAAGAGAAAGGAGCAGGACTATGCCGGAAACGATCACCACCGCAATCAATACACTGATCATCTTTTTTCCTCCACGCCGGGGCGGACAGAGCCCGATGCATAACGGAACCGGATAAAAACCATGTGCTCCGATTTTTGCCGGATCATTGGCAGCTGCCGCGGCTCAGCCTTCCGCATGCAGATGCCTGTGAACAACTTCTGCTAGTTTAGCACTAATACCCGGGACACGGGCAAGTTGATCAGAAGTCGCCTCCATAATATTTTTCACAGACCCGAATGTTTCGAGAAGTGCCCGGGCGCGTGCGGTGCCGACGCCGGGGATGTCACTTAAGGCAGATTTCAGGACAGCACCGCTTCGTTTTTTGCGATGATAGGTAATCGCGAAGCGGTGCGCCTCATTGCGCAGACCGGCAAGCATCCGGACAACCTGGCTTCCCTGAGGCGGCACCAGCGGATTGCTCCTGCCCGGCAGGAAAAAACGTTCGGGCAGAACGGCGCCTTTTTCGGTGCGCCCTTCAGCGATGCTGACACAGGGCAGTGAAGAAAGCCCCAATTCTCTCAAAACAGACAAGGCAATATTCAGATGCCCTTTCCCGCCGTCAATCAAAACAAGATCCGGAAGGTCCGCTTCCCGGATGGCGCGGCTGAATCGCCGTGTCAGTACTTCACGCATGGCATTGAAATCATCCTGCGTGACCTGGCTCTTAATCTGATAGCGCCGGTACCGGGACTTGTCCGGCTCGCCATGGGTCAGGACGGACATGGCGGCAACAGTTTTGTCGCCCTGATGGGTTGAAATGTCAAAGCATTCAATTCTTGTCGGAGCAGCGGGCAGTTTGAACAGCGCTGCAATCTGCTCCAGCCCGTCCTGCAGTGCTTTTTCTCGGCCGCGACGGCTGATAAAAGACGCTTCCGCATTGTGCTCCGCCAGTTTGACCAGTTCTTTCAGGCGCCCCCGCTTCGGCACCGTTAATGTGACAGCCCGCTCCCTTTTCTCGGAAAGAATTTCCGTGAGCGTTTCCTGATCTTCCAGTTCTACGGGAAGTACAACTGTTTTTGGCACCACTGGAGTCGCTTCATAAAATTGCAGAATAAAAGAGCTGAACAATTCGTTCAGCGGCACTTCCACATGGTCAAAAGAAAATGTGTCGCCGCCGGTCATGGCATTGTTCCGGTAATACAGCACCTGAAATTCAACAAAGCGCCCTTCCGCATACATGCCGAAGACATCCTGTTCTTCCGTGCCCTCCAGTGCGACAGTGTGCTGCGGCTGCAGAGTGGTTTGCAGATCAACCAGGCGATCGCGCAGTACGGCAGCTTCTTCAAAACGCAGTTGCTCCGCCAGTGCCGTTATTTCTTCGCGCAGCTGTTTTTCCAGGCTCCGGCTTTTACCTTCCAGAATCATAAGTACCTGTTCCACGAGCCCCGCATATTCTTCTTCGTTAATAAAACCGACACACGGGGCTTTGCACTGCTTGATCTGGTAATAAATGCAGGGCCGGCTGCGGTTGTTCAGAACACTGTCGGAGCAGGTACGCAGCGGCACAAGTTTCTGCAGCTGTTTCAGGGTTTTTCTTGCTGCCTTCGTATCGTGATAGGGACCGAAATAGCGGGCGCCGTCTTTCTTCCTCCGGCGCACCACGGTCAGGCGCGGGAAACGTTCTCCCGGATGGATGCGAAGGCTGATGAAAGTTTTATCGTCCCGGAGCCGCACATTATAGCGGGGCTTGTGCAGCTTGATCAGGGTATTCTCAAGAAGCAGCGCTTCTTTTTCACTGGAGACGGTCAGATATTCCACTGAAGCCACGCGACGCATCAGAAACTTGACGCTGTACCGGCTGTCTGTCAGCTGAATGTAGCTGCGAATCCGGTTTCGGAGGTTGATGGCTTTCCCCACGTAAAGCACCACCCCGTCTTCATCGCGCATAAGATAGCAGCCGGGCTCTGTAGGCGCATCTGCTGCACTGATCGCCGGTGGCTTTTCTTTTTTTTCTGGTGCGTTACGGTTCTCTGGTTTATCTTTCATACTGGTTCTTATAGTCCCGGTCTGTTATTTTACCAGAGACAGGGCAGAGCAGGGGACTTTTCAAAGGAAGCACCGATCGCTTTAAACATAAAAAGAAAAGAGCAGATAAACCGGTGTGATCTATCTGCTCTGAATCGGCGGCAGCGGTGCTATTGTTTTCATGCATGAAAAAGAGTCATTTCAGATCCCTGCAGAGCAGCTTTCTTTACCGAAGCCTTTCCTTAAACGTGTTATAAACCGCCACAGGAGCCAGCAGGAGGCAAGAACGGTAAGTACCAGCAGAAGCACGGTCTGAATATTAAAGGCGAAGGCATTTTTTAGATAGTACATGCCTGTATCTTGTTTCCTGAGTTTGTTGTTCAGCCAGCGCAGTGCTTTATCGACAAAGGATGTTTTTGTTATTTCTATGGTACTCAGGAAAAGCTGGCCTCGTGTCCGAAGGTCTTCGTCTTCAAGATGAAACGCCGGCTTGCCTTCTTTCCAGGAAGCAGTGTGAAAGAGCATGTCGGAGCGATTCGTAATGCCGATGCAACTCTCCTGCGGAACCTGGAGCACAAATCCCTTCAAAGCGGCAAAGTCCGGATTCAGGATGACATCCGACACCGTGATCCGTTCCTTCCAGCCATCACGCATTGTACCGCCTGTTTCCGAATAGGTCAGCACTTCCACTTCTGCAGGGATATAATAAGCGCCCCGGGCTTCTTTTTTCAGTACATGGATTTCCTGCACGTAGTGAGAGGGAATCGTTCCCTGATAGTCTTTGGCAAAGACTTTATCACCGCGCCAGCCGAGGTCTTTGCCGTATTCTTTGCTGAAGACAGCCTTTTGCAGGCTGTAATTTTCTGTCGGCGACAGCCACAGCTTTATCTGTCCATATTCAGTATCGCTTTCCACGATGCAGCTCGCCGCACCGCCGAGTTCCCCGTCACTTACCTGAAAGGCATAGGACTCCAGCAGTTCAGGTATTCGCAGATGACTTAAGGAAAGACTGTGACCTGTTACTACGGCGGTACATCCGAAAGAAGCATCCAAGGACGCCCTGCCGTCGAGTTTCGGATCCAGATCAAGATAGCGGCCGCCTTCCTCATCGTAGCCGTATTCCACCGCCCAATTTCCCGCTTCCTTAAACAGGCCGGATTCCCGGGAGAATTGGCGAAGGGAACCGCTTTCGGATCTTGCTACTTTACCCGTAGCCACGTCGATGGTTCGGCTATCCCAGGAGGCGTGCCACCCCTTTGCATCATCAATGAAAAAATTGACATCCTCATAGCCACGGAGTTTTTGCCTGGTTTCTGTGTCGTTTTTTCCTTCCGGAACAATCTTTTCGCCTACGGAACTGATGTGCATGGCTGCGCTGCCCAGCCATCCGTAGGAGTCACGAAAAGCAGCCAGGATCGCTTCCTCATCCAGAGCCCTGACTGCCGGGGCGATAAGAAAACACAGTACAGCCAACGCAGCAACAGTATATTTTCGTTGTCTCATAAAGGTTTTCATGACTTATCTCCTTTTTATTGTTTTGCGTAGATGTTGATTGATCTATATCGTGGTAATTATAACATAGCCGTGGCAGTTTGGCAAGAGGTTGAAAGGAAGAAGATTCACGTCAGATGCAGTGCTCATAGCGGAAGCGTTTCTTTACTTTCATTTTTCCTGCCGGGTTGCATTATATAAGGTATGCTTCCGGTCTGCGCTCCATTGCTTTTTTTGCCGTTGCTGTCTGCCGGGTGTGTTGTGCTAATTTGCTATTTTAATCTGGCTTTTGCTACAATGTGTCTCTGTGCGTAGTCGTGTCTGTAAGAAACGGCTGTCGCTCCCTGCATTTGGAGTGTACTCCGCAGCACCTTCCCTCAGATTTATCTGAACGGCTGGTCTGTGTTTTTCAGGAGGACAGAGGGTCTCAAGTCTTTTCCGGCAGATCCATAGGTATTCGTAAATATGTTTGAGAATCTGGCAAAACGTCTTGACTCCGTATTCAAAACAATACGTGGCCAGGGGCGGTTGACAGAAGCCAATATGCGCGATGCGATGCAGCAGATCCGCACCGCATTGCTCGAAGCTGATGTCAATTACCAGGTAGTCAAAAAGTTTATCGCAGAAGTGCAGGAAGCGGCGCTGGGCCAGGAAGTGCTGGCGAGCATTCACCCGGGTCATCAGATCGTGAAGATCGTTCATGACACCCTCGTGCGGACCATGGGCGAGAAGAACGAGCCGCTGAACCGTGCTTCCAAAGGGCCGACTGTTATCATGCTCTGCGGTTTGCAGGGGCAGGGTAAAACAACCAGCGCCGGGAAACTGGCGGTGCATCTGAAAAAATCAGGGCATAAGACCCTGCTTGTCGGCGCGGACGTATATCGTCCCGCCGCAATAAAACAGCTTGAAATTGTGGCGAAGCAGGCTCAGGCGGAAATGTTCAGTCTGGGCGAGCATGCCGATCCGGTGGAAACCTGTCTCATGGCGCGGGGCGAAGCGAGTCTTCGCGGTTGCGACACGATTATTCTGGATACTGCCGGACGCCTTCACGTTGACGAAGAGATGATGCTTGAAGCACGTCAAATCGCTGAACAGTTGAATCCGCATGAAATTCTGTTTGTGGCAAATGCCATGACCGGTCAGGATGCGGTGAATTCCGCCCGGCAGTTCCATGATGCATTGCCGCTCACAGGGGTTATTCTGACGCAGATGGACGGTGACGCCAGAGGCGGTGCTGCCATCAGTCTCATCGATGTCACAGGCTGCCCCATTAAATTTGTGGGTACCGGTGAAAAACTGGAAGCCCTGGAGCCCTTCCATCCCCAGCGCATGGCTGACCAGATTCTGGGAATGGGCGATATCGTTTCTCTGGTGGAAAAGGCGCAGCAGGTCGTCGACCAGGAAAAGGCGCTGCACTTCCAGAAAAAAGTGCGCAAAGGCGATTGGGATCTGGAAGATTTTCTGGATCATATGCGACAGTTGAAGAAGATGGGCAGCATGACCGAACTGCTGCAGAAAATCCCCGGCATCAGTAAGATGATGCCCCAGGGGATGGATTTCGCTGAAGACGAGATGAAGCATACAGAAGCCATTATTCTGTCCATGACGCTCAAAGAGCGGCGCAATCCCAATATCATCAATGGAAGCAGACGCAGGCGCATTGCCGACGGGAGCGGTCTTTCCGTGCAGGATGTGAATGCCCTTTTAAAAGAATTTCAAAAAATGAAAGTGATGATGAAACAGGCGATGAAAGGCGGCAAAGGCCGGAAAATGGGCAGAATGCCCGGCGGTCCCATGCCTCCCATGCCAGGGCTCTGAATCAATTCAGTGCAACAGCCTGTCTGACCTTCAAGGCAGGTTCATATATACAGGTACTTGTTTTTAGTTTTCTGACGTACGTTTAAAGAATGCGTAGCATAAGCCAGGCTACAGAGAGGATCATCATGGCGACAGTGATTCGTATGAAACGCGGCGGTTCCAAGGGACAGCCCTACTACCGTATTGTGGTTCAGGACTCGCGTACACGCACCCGCGGGCGGGAACTGGACATTCTCGGGTTTTATCACCCGACGGCACGCCCGGAGCCGATAAGCGAAATCAATATACACCGTGCGCTCGACTGGCTGGGACATGGGGCTCAAATGTCCGATACCGCCCGTTCTGTCATGAGCAAACTCGGTGTGCTGAAGCACTTCCATGACGGAACACGGCCCGAAGAGGCTGTCGCAACCCGGAAGGGTGAGGCTGTTGTGGACAAAGGTTACAATGCCCCGCCGCCGCCCAAGGCTGCCAAAGCGCCCGTAGAAGAAAAAGCAGAAGAAGCAGCCGTCGAAGAATCCGTTGAAGCGGTGGCTGAAGAGACCCCTGCGGAAGAGGCATAATGTCAGCAAAAGATCTTGTCGAATTTGTAGCCAAAAAACTGGTTACCTGTCCTGATTCAGTCAGCGTGCGGCTTATTGAGAGCGATACCGGCGAAACCGTGCAGCTGACAGTGGACGAAGCGGATATGGGTCGTATCATCGGAAAGAATGGACGAACCATTAAAGCCCTGCGTACACTCCTTTACGCTGCCGGTACGAAAAGCGAAAAAAATCTCGGGTTGGAAATTACCAACCAGACAGAAGCGCAGTGAATCAGCCTGAACGGATTGTGATCGGTCAGGTACTTGCTGTGGAGGCTGCCAGACGCAGCCTGCGCATACAGTTGAAACATAAGTATCTTCAGTCGCTGGATGACTGCGACCGCATCTGGCTTACCACGGTCGACGGAGTCCCGCTTCGGGCGAAAATAGAAACTTGCGAACGCAACGGCACATCTGCCCGTGTGGCTTTAACCGCCGGTATCTGCCGTGATGAAATGCAGGCCTTGCACCGGGCGGAAGTTGCGGTGGACAGCAGAGACTGCAAAAAAGTCTCGGCAGACATGCCCGATCTGGAAGAGCTCGAAGGCTTTAAAGTCATTGCTCCCGGCGGTCGTCTTCTTGGCGTGGTTTTCGAAACTATCGATACTCCGGCAGGCGGGGTAATTCGTCTCCTCACCGGTGAGGGGCGCACCGCTGCACTGCCCGTGATTGCGGAAGTCATTGCCTCTGTGGATATAAATAAAAAAAGAATCGCTGTTGTCGATCCGGAGCCTTTTCTGGTGATGGACGATGCCCTGGGAAACGAATAGCCTTCGGGTACAGAACTGGACAGTGTCATGCGGATAGACATCCTCACGCTCTTTCCGGAAATGCTTGAGCCGGCACTTCGTATCGGCATTTTGGGCAGGGCGATTGCCAAAGATATACTGACGGTCAATCTGGTGAATCCGAGAGATTTCGCCCATGACCGGCATCGGACTGTGGATGATGCGCCTTATGGCGGCGGAGCAGGCATGGTGATGACCTGTCCGCCCGTTTTTGAGGCAGTCGAAAGTTTAATCAGTAAAAACTCTCTGGAACATGTGGTGCTTCTTTCACCCCGAGGCCGGAAACTGGATCAGAATCTGGTTCGGGAAATGGCAGGGTGGAAAGACATGGTGCTCCTCTGCGCCCGATATGAAGGCATGGATGAACGCATTGCTGAAACACTGGTGACCGAAGAAATCTCCATTGGTGATTATGTGCTGAGCGGAGGCGAAGCGGCCGCACTGGTGTTGGTCGAAGCCGTCAGTCGCATGGCTCCCGGCGTAGTGGGTAACTGGGAATCTGTGGATACCGATTCTTTTTACCATGGCATTCTGGGATATCCCCAGTACACGCGCCCGCCCGTGTTCAGAGGAAAAGAAGTACCTCGGGTGCTGCTCGAAGGCAACCATGAGGCTATCAGAAAATACAGACGCAGGGAAGCGCTCCGGGCAACCTGGATCCGACGCCCTGAATTATTGACTAACTTAAGCAAAGAAGACTTGGAATTACTTGCCGAGATTGGCGTGCATCTGCCGCCGTCCAATAAGGAGAACTTACCGTGAATTTAGTCGAGGAATACGCAAGCCAGTATTGCAAAGAAAGCCAGGCACTCCCCAAATTCAAAGTTGGGGACAATGTACGCGTGCATTTTCGCATTGTCGAAGGCGAAAAAGAGCGTGTCCAGGTCTATGAAGGCGTTGTTATCAGCCATAAAGGCAAAGATAGCCCCACCGCTACCTTTACCGTCCGGCGTGTTGCCTTCAACGAGGGTGTGGAGCGTGTGTTCCCGCTGCATTCGCCCCGCATTGAAAAAGTGGAAGTGACCCGCGAAGGTCGTGTCCGCCGTGCCAAACTCTACTACCTCCGTGACCGCTCCGGCAAGGCTGCCCGCGTGAAAGCCCGCCGCCGCAACGTCCAGGCCTGAGCTTCCCCCTGAATTTAATCATTCATCCCTGCCCGCTCTGCCAAGCAGAACGGGTAGGGATTTTTTTTGTGGGCGCAGGCGATGCAGGCCGGTAATTCAAGACGCCCAGATGGTTGTTTCTCTCTTGCGTCGGTGGAGATTCTTTGCCATAATCTTTAGGGAGAAAGCGGAAGGTTCGTTTTCTTTATTTATCGTTCAATAAACAAAGCAGCATGATTATGAACTATTCTTTTTCCAGTTATGGCAGAGGATCGGTGGAGCCGTCGCCGGTGAACCGCATGATGGCAGCTTTTGCCACAGATTTTCGGGATGCAAAAGACATCAACCTCGGGGTGGGTTATGTGAATGAAAAGACCATTCCGACAGAGCTGCTGGCTGAGGTGGTGAAAGAGATTGCTTCCTGCCCGCAGGACTTCCGACAGGCCTTTAATTACGGCGGGCCACAGGGTGCTCCCGGTCTGATTCAGGCGTTGCGTGATTATTACGTGGAGGAAGCCATTGGCGGGATGACTGAAGAAGTGATGTCAGCACAGGAGGTGGTCATCGGCCCGAGCGGTGCCACGAGCATTCTGGAAGCGCTGGCAGATATTTTTGAGCCGGGCATTGTCATCACTGCTGATCCCATGTATTACATCTACTGCAATCATCTGGAGCGCAAGGGGTTTCAGGTGATTACAGTGCCGGAAGAGAAAGAGGGGCTTAACCCGGCATCAGTCCGGCGAAAACTGGAATCGCTGGGTGATCAGGCACAAAGGCTTTCTTTTTTCTACGTGGTGACTGTGAATAATCCGAGCGGGAACGTGTTGTGCAATGCCTATCGCCGGGGGCTTGCACAGCTGGCAAAAGAGTGGTCTGCGCGGCTGGGTCGTCTCTGTCCGGTCTTTTTTGATCAGGCCTATGAATGGCTGATCCACGACCCGGAGGCGGAGCCGCCCCGCTCAGCGTTGGTCGATACTCCGGATGCACCTGTGTATGAAATCGGCACTTTATCGAAAGTGCTGGCTCCTGCCATGCGCATCGGGTTTATGCTTGGCGCTCCCGGCGTTCTGATGCAGGCGCTTGTACAAAAAACCAGCGATGTGGGATTCAGCGCGCCACTGCTCAATCAGGAAATAGCAGCGGTGATGCTGCGTCGTTATATGCACGATCAAGTGGCCCGTGTGAAGGCAGGCTACAGAGCAAAAAGCGAGATTGTCGGACAGGCCATCCGGGAAATGCTCGGTCCCTGGCTGGAAGAAGTTTGCGGCGGTACAGCCGGTTTCTACTATTATCTGACTTTTAAAAACATCCGCACCGACAGTACGTCCCCTTTTTTCCGCTATCTTGCCCGAACCACAGGCATTGAAAAATATGACGGTCCTTCCGGAGATCCTTATCCGCGGGTCGTTTATATCCCGGGAGAATTCTGTGTACATCCCGGGGGAAGCCTCAAGGATGCCGGAATGCGGCAGCTGCGCCTTTCCTATGGTTTTGAAGAGGCGGATACGATCGTGGAGGCGCTGAACCGAATGAGGGACGCAGCATGCTTTGCTGAGTCGCATGTCTGATTCCAGCCTGTCTGTATCGCCTTACACCGAAAGTCAGATACGTACTGTCGCCGGTTTTTTAGGAAGGAAAATGCGGAACAGGTATTTCAGTCGTGAATGAGTAAAAACACTGCTTCTCGCCGTTTTTTCCTTTTCACTTGCCTGAGAAGCAATGTTGATCAGCACGCCTGCCATCCACAGATTGGTCATCAGGGCGCTGCCGCCATAGCTTACGAAGGGGAGAGGAAGCCCTTTGGTCGGCAGCCACCCAAGGTTAACCAACATGACGAAGAAGGCCTGAAAGACAATGAGCGTCGTAATTCCGACAGCCAGAAGAGACCCGAACAGATCAGGCGCCCGCACCACAGTCCGAATGCCCGCAATGAGAATGGCTGTAAATAGCAGCACTACCACAATGGTTCCCACCAGCCCCAGTTCTTCACCGATCATGGCAAAGATAAAATCTGTATGTGCAGCCGGGAGATAACCGAGTTTCTGCTCTCCGAAACCTACACCGCGCCCCCAGACGCCTCCCTGATAGAAAGAAGAGAGCGATTGAATTAATTGATAGCCGTGACTATCCCGTGCTGCCCAGGGATCCATAAATGATTTAATTCGGGTCGCTCTGTACCCTTCCATGGCAATAAGCGGGATAATTGCGGTGATACCTACCGCACCTGCAAGACCCAGGTGGGCAATGCGGGCGCCGGCAGTCCATATAATGATGAACGTGGCAACGGACATGACGACAGGAATTCCGAGATCCTTTTGCAGCACAACTATCCCGGCGAAAAGCCCGAGATAAAATCCCGGCTTTACAAGGCTGGTTGTCCAATAGCTCATATTATCCTGCTGTTTAGATAATCGGACAGCGAGCATGAGTACAAGGGTGAAACGTGCCAGTTCAGCAGGCTGAAAACTCAGCTGTTTCCATCCGATCCACCGATAAGCGCCGCCCATGCTCAGCCGAAGACCGGGAATAAAAGTGCACGCAAGGAGAATCAGCGTGCCAATCAGAAATGCTTTCCGAACCGCCGGACTTCCGAGCACGTGGTAATCAAGTATCATTGTGAAGAAAAAACCGATCAGCCCTAAGCCGAGAAACGCCAGATGTTTATAGAGAATCATGGATTTGGGCCCGCGCACGGCATCAATACTGTACATCATCAGTGTGCCCAGCAGAACCAGCGCCAGTACAGCCATGATCAGTGTATTGGTTTCTTTTTTCATTTTCCTTTCTCCTCGCCTGTATGCAGATCTTCTTTAAGCGCATGAACGCAGTTTTTGAAATCACCGCCCCGCTCCTCATAATTGCTGTACCAGTCAAAACTGGCGCAGGCAGGGGAGAGGAGGACAACACTGCCGGGTGAAGCCGCCGTATATGCCTTGTAAACGGCGTCTTTCATGGTTGTTCCCCGGCAAATGAAAACGTCTTTTTGAAAGCATGCTTCAAGAGCCGGCGCTTCCTCGCCAATAGTTATCAGGGTACTGACATGGTCACGGATAAGAGAACGGAGCGGTTCATAACTGCTGCCTTTTCCTTCTCCTCCCGCAATCAGAACCACCGGCTGCACAAAGCTTTCCAGCGCCACCCGGAGGCTGTCTATATTGGTGGCTTTTGAATCGTTGAAAAATGCGATCCCGTTGATGGAAGCGACATATTCAATGCGGTGCTCAACACCTGCAAACTGCCGCAGTCCCTGTAAAACTCCGCCCCAGTCCAGTCCCAGTGCATGAGCGGCAGCAAGCACGGCAGTAATATTTTCTTTATTATGCAGTCCCGGCAGTGGACTGTCTTTTGCATCGGCGGCAATTTCGCCGTCCTGATAGAAGTGGGCGGTATCATAGCTCCAACCCGTTTTATCGCCATCCCTTGCTTTTCCGAACCAGACTGTTTCTGCCTGAAAAGGAAGAGGCAAGGCGCGTAAAGCGGCGTAATCTTTATTTAGAATGACTGTGTCACCTGACTGCATGCGTTGAAATATACGTGCTTTTGTTGCGCCATAGCATTCCATGGTTCCATGCCTGCCCAGATGATCCGGGGTAAGATTGAGAATGACGGCAACTTTCGGGTGAAATGTATCTGCCGTTTCCATCTGATAACTGCTTACTTCCAGCACGGTATATTCAGGTTGTTCTTCTTTTGCAGTAACTTCCGACCATGCGGTATGTGTGTTGCCTGCCAAAGCGACACTATACCCACAGGTGCGGATCATGGTGTAAAGGAGACTGGTAGCGGTGGTTTTTCCATTGGTTCCGGTGACGGCAATAACGGTGGAGTGATTGAACCAGGAGGCGAATTCCAATTCTCCGACGACGGGTATGCCTTTTTCTTTCGGTATGTCCAGGCAGGGGGCGCTATAGGGGACACCCGGATTGATTACAACGAGATCGGCGGTTTGAAAGAGGGGAGATGTATGCCCGGCCGTTTCCACAGGAATTCCCCGGGTGCGACAGATCTCCAGCCAGTTTTCCAGCGATTGTCCGTCGTTCCGCTCGCTGATAAAAGGCATCCCTCCCTTTTCCATAATGAGCTGCGCCGCTGCCACCGAAGAGCGGCCCAGCCCCACTAGAAGGATATGTTTACCTGTCAGATCCATATTTTCCCGGTGTTTGTCAACGAAGCTTTAATGCGCCCAGACTGAGAAGCGCAAACAGAAACGCAAGAATCCAGAAACGCAGGGTTACTTTGGTTTCCTTCCAGCCGCACAATTCAAAATGATGATGCAGCGGCGACATGCGGAAAACACGTTTCCCTGTCAGTTTAAATGAAAATACCTGAATGACGACGCTTGCTGCTTCCAGAACAAAAAGACCGGCAACAACGGGAAGCAGCAGTTCCTGTTTGGTCAGCAGCGCCAGCGCACCGATGGCTCCGCCCAATGCCAGAGAGCCGGTGTCGCCCATGAAGACTTCTGCGGGATGTCCGTTAAACCAGAGAAAACCCAGGCCGGAGCCAAGAAGTGCCGCCCCGAAGACGAAGAGTTCGCTTGCCTCGGGAACATAGGTTAGGAAAAGATAGCGTGACCAGTCTGCCCGGCTGATGATATAGGCGATGGCTGCATAGGCAAGAATGGAAATGATGGAAACGCCGGCGGCAAGCCCGTCCAGCCCGTCGGTAAGATTGACGGCGTTGGTTATGCTGACCATGACAAGTGTGACGAAGAAGATGTAAAAGAAGCCCAGGGGGATAAATAGTTCTTTGAATCCCGGAATCCCCAGCTTGGTATGAAGGTTCGGAACGCTTTCCGCAATCATTCCGGAGAAACTCTGCTCCAGTAACAGCCGGTTAAAGCGGATCAGATCCCGTTCACTCATCTTCTCAGGGGAAGACTGGAGGAGCCGTCTTGCTTCCGGGTTCTTTACAATGTCGTGCCAGAGTGCTTCCTCGTAGAGCTCTGTGCTGCGAAGTGCCAGATTGAGTTCTTTCAGCACTGTCTGCTGTTCTTCATCGGTGATCTGTGCTTCATTTACATTTCCTCTGATGATGCTCCTGCACTCCGGGGACAACATACTGCAGATTTTTTTTACATCCGGGGTCTGGCTTCGCTCGTGTGCGCCTGCCAGCATCGATTCCAGAAGAGGCCAGTTGATGACGTCCCGATGCAGCACATAGGATTCGCTGACAGTAATGGGGTTATTGACCAGATAAATACCCAGAAGCAGACCCGTCAGAATCTGACCGGCGAATTTTGCCCGGGCGCTCAAGCCTGCATTATGTTTGCGTTTCAGTTTGATGAAATCATCCATAAACCCCAAAGCGCCCATGACCAGGAGGATAATCATGGAAACCCATAGAAGGCGGTTCGACAGTCTGCCCCACAGAAGCAGAGCGGCAAGGGTGGAAACGATGATCATCAGGCCACCCATGGTGGGTGTTCCTGCTTTTCCTTTATGAAGTTCGTGCAGGCTTTCGACATGCTCTTCTCTGATATACTGTCCGATTTTCAGCTGGCGCAGCCTCCGGATAATTGCCGGACCTAAAAGGATGGAAAGAAAAAAAGCGGTGAAAGCGGCACCGCCCGCACGGACGCTGTGGTAGCTTAATACGTTGGTGAAGCCCACCTCATCTTTCAGAAGAACAGACAGCCAATATGCCATGAAATCCACCCGTTATTGCCCGGCCGGGGCAATACTTTTCCACTGCTCAAATACTGTTTCCATTTTCATGCCCCGGGAGCCTTTGAGCAGAACCGCATCTCCCGCCGCCGTGTTATTCTGCAGCCAGGCTGCAGCCTCCTGGTGGCTGGCACAGGCAAATGCCTGATCCAGCCCTGCCCGATGTGCCGCCTCCGCCATGATACCGCCATACCCGCCAAGCGATAAAAGGAAGTCAATAGACAGGGACGCCGCAAAACGACCGATATCCGCATGCAGGGCTTCCGCTGATTTTCCCAGTTCAAACATGTCTCCCAGCACTGCTATGCGGCGCTGCCCGGGATAGTCCCGGAGCGCTTCCAAAGATGCTTTCATGCTTGCCGGGTTGGCGTTGTAACTGTCATCCAGCACATGCACGCCCTGAAAAAGGGCTTCTTTGAATCTCGCTGCTTTTTTACAGGCGTCACGGAGAGGAGCTTCAAGAGAAATGATGCCATGGCGCAGCCCCGCAGCTACCGCCAGCAGCACATGAGAGACATGGGCACGAATGCGGAGCGGAAGACGCAGTGTTCCCACAGGGTGCACCTTCAGAACCATTTCACCCTCATCATCAAACCGAAGTTCTTTCAGATACACATCCCCGCCCGTACCGAAACGTACCGTTTCTCCCCGAAAACGTTCGCCCATCGCTCTGCAGAGCGGGTCATCCATATTCACATAAAAACATCCCTTTTCAGGAAGTGCTTCCATCAGCTCCGCTTTGGCTGCTGCCACGCCTTCCAGTGATCCGAAGCCTTCAAGATGGGCAGGCGCCACAAGTGTAACTACGCCCTCATCAGGCTTTGCAAGCCCGCAGAGCGCCCGGATTTCGCCGATATGGTTGGCGCCCATTTCTATAATGCCGAAGTGAGTTGCCTGAGACAGGCGCAGCAGCGAAAGAGGGCATCCGATATCGTTGTTAAGGTTGCCTTGTGTTTTTTCCACCACATATTCAGAAGAGAGTACAGAGGCGAGCATGTCTTTTGCCGTAGTTTTTCCGCAGGAGCCTGTGATGCCGATAATGCGTGCGGGGCAGCGGTCTCTATGTGCGCCTGCAAGCCGCTGCAGTGCTTCCAGTGCGTTGGATGTCTGAAAAAAAGGATCTTTATAGCCCGATCCGTCTGTTACAGCCGCAACAGCGCCTTTTTGAAAAGCAGCCGCCACGAAATCATCCCCGCGGAAGTTTTCTCCATTCAGTGCGAAAAAGAGGTCGCCTTTCTGCAGTGTCCGGGTATCTGTGGACACGCCTGTGATCACCGGAGCGTCCTGCATGCTTCCCGATAAAGAAAGCCCCATCATGGCACCGGCTTCCTGCAGTGTATAATGCATGCTCATAATGAAAGAGCTTTCAGAGCGGCGCGCGCTGCTTCCCGGTCGTCAAAATGTCGCCGCTCGGTTCCGATAATCTGGTAATCTTCATGACCCTTGCCGGCGATCAGTATAAGATCGCCCGGTGCTGCCATTGATACAGCTTTTTCTATTGCTTCCTGACGGGATTCAATGACCAGATAGTCATCGCCTTTATATTTCTGCCGTTTCTGCAGTCCAATCTCCACATCCAGCAGGATCAGGAAAGGATCTTCTGTTCGGGGGTTGTCCGAGGTGATAATGGCCAAGTCGGCGAGCTCCGCCGCAACAGCACCCATTTTCGGACGTTTGCTTTTATCCCTGTCGCCTCCGCAGCCGAATACGACAATGACTTTTCTCTTGCAGACAGCCCGGGCGGCGTTGAGTGCGTTGCGCAATCCGTCATCGGTGTGAGCGTAATCGACGACAACCTGAAAAGGAAAACCTTCGCCGACAGCTTCCATGCGCCCCGGGATCGATGTCAGGGAAGCAAGTCCGGCGGCTATTGCTTTCAGCGGTATGCCTGCTCCGTGACAGATCGCTGCAGCGCACAGTGCATTCTGCACATTATGCCTGCCGACGAGAGAAAGCGTGACCGCTGCAGAGCCTTCGGGGGTGACCAGTGTAAATTGTGCGCCGTGAATATCGAGAACCACCTCTTTTGCATGAATGGTTCCGCCTTTTCCATAGGAGATGCAGGCTTCAGGAAAAGCCTCAATAAAACGCGCTGCCGAAGGGTCTTCCCGGTTGACGGCTGAAAAGCAGGGACGGGCGCCCTGCGGATCCTGAAAAACAGCATGCAGTTTGTGAAACAGCAGCAATTTGGCTTCAAGATAAGCGTCCATGGACTGATGGTAGTCCAGATGGTCCTGTGTGAGGTTCGTAAAGGCGCCTATATTGAAATGAATGCCTGCGACACGTTCCTGCTCCAGGGCGTGAGAGCTGACTTCCATGACGACATGTGTGCAGCCCTGCTGTTTTGCCCGGGAAAAAAGTTGAGCCAGGTCTTCGCCAAAAGGGGTCGTATGTGCTGCGGGCACTTCTTCTTCCGGCAGGCTGTATCCGAGTGTGCCGAAGTTGGCGCACAAAAATCCGGAATGATTCAGGATCTGCTGTATCAGGCAGCAGGTGCTTGTTTTTCCGTTAGTGCCCGTAACGCCGATCACACACAGATTTTCGGAAGGGTTGCCTTCCAGAGCATGCGCAATGAGTCCTGCTGCCCGTCGGGGATGCTCATAAAAAATGTAGGGTTTTCCGAAAGCGTCAGCGATGTCTTTACGATTACCCAGAACGGCTGCTGCACCGTTGGCAACAGCCTGTTCCATATAGGAATGTCCGTCAGATTTCTGCCCCGCTCTTGCAATAAACAATGAGCAGGGATGCACTTTTCTGGAATCTTCCGTAACAGAATTGATTTCCAATTCCCGGTGAATCGGCGGAATATCCAGCAGTGTGCTCAGTTCATCCTGCGTCATCGGGGTTCCCTTTTTCCATGGGCGGCATTTTGTCGGAAAAGCGGATACTGCAGACCTTCACATCGCCTACCGATAATCCCGGAGCAAATTCCTGTTCCACGGCCCAGCCGACACCCTGTGCATCAAGAACAATACCCATCCGCTGCAGTTCCATTCTGACCTGAGACTTTGTTTTTCCCGTCAGATCAGGCATTGCTTTCTCATCACCTTTGGCAGCCATGGGCCGCGCAACCAGAGAAATGCCGTCAAGCGGTGTGATCAATGCCTGAAAGTTTTCATCGATGTCTTCCGGTGCAGGCGGAGGAGAGACGGTGTCGGCATCTTCTTCGGCGATAAGATCGGCAATAAGTGTTCTCTCTTTGTCTTTGCTCTGCGCAGGTGCCTGCTCTTTCGGTGCTGTCTTTTTGACGGGTTCCATACGGGGGTTGTCCGGGTTAACGACGGGATCTTCCGGCGTTCCCAGACGGATTAGCGCATCTTTTACCACTTCCTGGAAAACAGGCCCGCAGACAAAGCCGCCCCAGCGCTGACGGATTGCCGGTTCCTGAACCACGATGACACCCACAATACTGGGAGACGCTACAGGTGCAAAACCTGCAAAGACAGCGGTGTAACGATCAGGATCATATCCGCGTCCGTTGCTTTTTGCCATTTGTGCTGTGCCGGTCTTGCCGCCCACGCGGAATTCAGGGATATTTGCGGTCGTACCTGTGCCATGCAGCACGACCTGGTGGCAGAGTTCCACCATGGTCTTTGCTGTGTCCGGAGACAGAACGCGTTTCGGTGGAAGGGGATCATGCTTATAGGTCACCTCCCCGTACCGGTTCACCGCCTGTTCAACAAAATAGGGTTCCACCAGAAGGCCGCCACTGGCAATCACCGCAAAGGCACGCGCCAGTTGTAATGAGGTTACGGCAATTTCCTGGCCCATGGGCAGGGAGCCCATGGACAGACGAGACCATTTCTCACGGGCGTGGTAAATCCCAGTGCTTTCATGCTTAAAATCACGGGACGTTTTTTCGCCGAATCCGTAAAGGCGAATCCATTCGTCCATGCGTTCCGGACCGAGCCGTTTGCCCAGTTTGATCATGGCGACATTGCTGGATTTGGCAAAGGCATAAGAGAAGGGGATTACGCCCAGCCTGTAGAAATCTTTTATATAATGCCCGTAAGGATTGAATCCGCCGTTCTCGCAGTCAATCATTTCTTCCGGATAGACGAGATGATTTTCAAGCGCCGCGGAGGAAACGACGATTTTGAAAGCAGAGCCCGGTTCAAAACGATCCAGAGCGACACGATTTTTCCGCAGTGCAGGGTCATACAGATCGTAATGGTTCGGATCAAAAGCGGGGCGGTTGGCAAGGGCAAAGATGGCGCCCGTATGAGGATCCATCAGGATGCCCATCGCTGCCTTTGCGCCCACTTCTTCCATGCGTTTGTCCAGACAGCGCTCAAGCGTCTGCTGCATGTTGATGTCTACAGTAATCTGTACCTTGTCTCCCCCTTCAGGCTCCTGATAAGACAAAAGCCCCGAAGGCAGCAGCTGTCTGCCGTTGTCTGTTCTGGCGCGGATTTCTCCGGCGCGCGGGTGCAGATATTTGTCAAAGGCCAGTTCCAGCCCTTCGCTGGCTTCCCCGGCGCGATTTACAAAGCCTAAAAGATGCGCTGCGCTGTCGCCGTAGCGATAGTGCCGCAGGGGTTCGTCTCGAAGCGAGAGAGAAGGTTCGGAAGCAATAATCTTTTCAAGTTCTTCTCTGGAAGGTTTTTCTATCCAGCGCTTGATGGTGTTCATTTTGCGCACCTGGCCGGATTCGTCCAGTTTGGCAAGGCGTGCAAAAATATCTTCCCAGGACATATCAATGTGCTTGCTGAGAAAGGTTGCAAGTGCATCCGCATCTTCCACCTTCCGCGGATCGACCTGCAGTGTCGGTGCTGACTTGTTTACCGCAAGCACTGTTCCGTTGCGGTCGAAAATCTCGCCGCGCTGATTTTTAATGAAAAAACGCCCGATATGTGTTTCATCCTCTGAAGCCAGGTTTTCCTGAGGATGAAAGTTGGAATATACCAGCATACCGATAATGAAAGTACCGAGAACGAGAAGTCCGGCACCGGCGAAACAGGCGCGTAGCTGATGCTGCTGCATGGCCTTCCGTTTTAAATCAGGATCAGGGTGCAGTGGAAACCGCCGCAGAAATGCCATGAGATGGTACCTCCCTTTTTTTCAGGAACGGCAGAGCCTGCAATTCTCTCCGTTCCGCCGCCGTTTATAATGATGCCAGCATGTCACCGACCGACATGAAAGACAACTCCGGATCCTCTACCTCAGCCGGCGCTGGAACGGTCTTAAGTTCAACGGCTTCAACAGCCGGTACGGTCTGCACGGGGATAGCAGGTGCTGCTTCCAGTTCAGGACGATTCGCCATCTCTATCCGTTTAACGGGAGGATTCAGTCCTTCAAGAGGCCTCTGCAGATTATCCAACCGGAGAATGGGCGCTTTTCGGGGGACTTCACGATATTGAACCACCTGAAACTGGTACACGTCCGGATTCTGCAATCCCAGTTCCTCGGCTTTTTTTTCCATAAATTCTTTGGGCTTTACCTGTGACAGCAACGAGTTCTGTTGTGTCAGCTCGTCTTCCAGTGCGCGCCGCCTGGCGCCCAGCCGCCCGATTTCATAATCATTATTACGTCGTTGAATATTGAAGTAGGCGTCAATGAAGAGAAGAGAAAACAGACCTGCGAGGCAGAAGAGCCGAAAAATCCATGCCCAAATGTTCTGATCTTGACCGACTTTGCAGAAAATCTTCATTTTCTCACTCCTTAATACCTTCACTCCGCGGATTGAAGCCGCTCCAGTACTCTGACTTTTGCGCTTTTAGCGCGAGGATTACGCTGAATTTCTTCCGGGGTTGGCAGGACAGGACGGGCAGTAACTGTTTTATACAGGGCTGGAACACGTTTCAGAATACGCCCGTCCGGACGCAATTCTGTCTGCTGTCTGCTGAGCCTTTTAAACAGCTCTTTTACTAAGCCGTCTTCACCGCTGTGAAAAGAAATGACTACCAGCCTGCCGCCTGGAGACAAGGATTCCGCCCCATGCTCCAGTCCGGTTTTTAAATGATTCAACTCGTCATTGACCGCCATGCGGACGGCCTGAAACACCTGGCGAAGCTCTACAGGATTGGGAACAACATGGTTTAATGCATCCCGGATCGCTTCTGCCAGATCTGATGTGCTTTTCAGCTGCCCCTGATCACGGCGCTTGCAGATGTGCCGTGCAATACGGCGCACAGGCCGGACATCCCCAAACTCTTTCAGCACCTGCTCAAGATCCCGGGGACTGACACACTGCAGCCAGGCAGCAGCATCAAGAGGCGCATCAGAGTCCATACGCATGTCCAGCGGGCCCTCTTTCAAATAGGAAAATCCCCGTTCCGCCCGGTCTATCTGCATGCTCGAAACACCGGCATCAAGAAGAATGCCGTCAACAGCGGGGCATCCCTGCGCCTCCAGAATGGTCTTCAACTCACTGTAATTTGCCCGGACCACAGTGGCTGCCGGATAGGGGCTCAGCCGCTTGCGTGTCAGGGCAACGGCTTCTTTGTCGCGGTCAATAGCTATAAGCCGTCCTTGACCCAGATGGCGGGCGATTTGTTCCGAATGACCGCCGGCACCCGCCGTCATATCCACATAAATGCCACTGCTGCGCAGCTGAAGAAAGGAGATTGTCTCTTCAAGCATCACCGGTGCGTGAGGAGCGGGGAAATCGGACATGCGCTTGTCTCCCGACTGCTGCCGCCCAGCCGGCATCTTCATATGATTACGCTGCTTCTTTCTGATACTGCCGGATTGCCTCCGCTTCCGTATCGAAACACATGAGAACCCGGCAGAGACCCATGAGACGCAGCATGCGCTGCGTATGGAGATTGGCGCAGGCAAGTTTCAGACCGCCGCCATACTGCTGGAGTTCACTGAGCAGTTCCAGCAAAACGCCGAAGCTCGGGTATTCAATCATGCCGACGTGCCGCAGATTCAGCACCAGATGAAACTGGTGTTTGCGGATGTTGCGGGCAACGGCCTCACGGAGTTTGTGAATTTCAGCCTGGTCGAGCACGCCCGAAGCAGTCAGCACTGCCACTGCATCTTTGGTCTGTTGATCAATCGTTAACATGTTTCGCTTCCTCCTGAATGTTTGTCGATGCGCTGTGACCCGAAAAAATCTCGCTAGCCCGTACTTTATAGTCATCCATATTTTGTAAGCTGTATTCTGTCCACCGCGACTTATTCCAAATCTCAAGGTGATCTTCAACACCGAGAATCGCACATTCCCGCTCAAGCAGTGCGAAATCTTTCAGACCGTCGCTCAGAGCAATGCGCCATTGCGCATCCGGCTCAACCCGAATAGAGGCACCCAGAAAAAAACGACGGAATGAAAGAACCTGAGGATCGAGTGGCGCATTGGGAAGATTTTTAAGCAGCTGCTCCCAGGTCTCTTCACGAAACATAAAGAGCGCACGATCATACCCCCTTGTGATGTACCAGACACGATGATCTTCCTGTTCCATCACACGGCGAAACGTCGCCGGGATAGCCAGCCGCTTCTTACCGTCAAGGATTGTAAAAGATTCTCCGTAGTACATGCGCTTCTTCCCTGAATTTCCAAAATTATCCAAGTAACTCCATTTTAAACCACTATCAGGCTAAAAGTCAATACCTTTTTTGCTTAAAAAACCGTTTCTGCAAGATCATTTTTGACTAAAAGGGAAAGCCACTGTATGTTGTGGATAGAAACAATACACCCACTATAGATAGATGGTCTTGTGGAAGGAGAAAGCAGTCTTCTGAGGCTGTTTTGATGAGTCGGGTGGAGAAAAGTGGAAAATGGCGCACCTGCAGCGTATTTACAGGACGCAAGGGCGGCTGTGCTGCACCTGAAACCCGTTCCGAAATGTTCAAGTCTTTATTAATAGACTGATAAAAATGAAAGTTTTATATTTAAGGTTAATTTATTTTTAAAAACATGCAGTGAAAAGCGTGTACAGATTCGGGAACAGGTTTCACGCTCTCAAGGAGACAGTTATGAAAAAGAACAAGCAAGGCTTTACCCTGATTGAATTGCTGGTTGTGATAGCCATCATCGGTATTCTTGCCGCTATTCTGCTTCCGGCACTGGCACGGGCACGCGAGGCTGCCCGTCGCTCGAGCTGTCAGAACAATCTGAAACAATGGGGCCTGGTATATAAGATGTACGCCAATGAATCTCCTGGCGAAAAATACCCTCCCATGCAGTTTGAAGCCCGGAGCCATCACAATGCCGATATTGCCATCGGTCCCATGGTGAAATCAATCTATCCCGAGTATCTTACGGATCCTTCCATTGCCTGGTGCCCCTCCGATGCATCCAGCAGCCTGGCTGATCTGAAAGATCCTGATACCGGCGATTTTATCCTGCATCTTCATCCCGACCTTATTGACACCAGTTACGGTTATGTGGGGTTTCTTCTGGATAAATGCGGCGATGATCAGCCGGACGAAGCCTTCATTTCGCTGGGCGGTGTTTTTTCCATTATTCCCCAGTTGTCCAACCGCTTTATTCTCGATGATCCGAACGCATCGGGGCCCTACCAGTTTGTGACGCTGGTGCTTACGACTGCCGGTGATGCCATTGCCCGGCGCAGTGCGGGAGAAGATCCGGTAGTTGCCAGTTTTCAGGTGGTGGATAAAGACAAGGAAGTCAGTCCCGTGCAGACCAACAGTCTGGGTCTGATTCCTATGGGCAACGGTTCCAGTAATACGATTAACCGTTTGAGGGAAGGTATAGAGCGTTTTCTCATTACGGATATCAACAACCCGGCAGCAAGTGCCCGCGCGCAAAGCGATATATGGGTCATGTTTGATGCGATTTCAAGCAATATAAAGTATTTTAACCATGTGCCCGGCGGCGCCAATGTGCTGTATATGGATGGTCATGTGGAGTTTCTCCGTTATCCGTCCGCCAAAGCACCGGCGAATAAAGGCATGGCGCTGTTTCTCGGCACGTTGATGGATCGTACCCGGGGCTGAACCCTGTAAGCAGGAAGGAAACTGAATATGAAGCACTATGCTTTAGGGATCGCATTATTGTTTGTGCTGCCTCCGCTCCTGCTCCTGAGCGGGTGTGGCCCTTCATCCGAAGAAAAGCAGGTCATGGCGCAGTTCAATGCCATGGATGAGCTGATCCAGCGGGGCGGCTATATTAAAAGTCTGGAAAAATTTGAAAAACGGGATGACCGTACTTTTTCAATTGAAGCGGAGATTGTGGATGCCAACGGCGTGCCGCTGGGCAGGCTGAGATCGGAGCGGGTGGAGGGCTTTGCCACGGCGAAACCGCGCATACAATGGTACAAAACTCCGGGCGAACGCGAAGAATGGAATTTGCCCGGCTGGGGTGGCAGACGGGGCGGGCAGGGAAGAGGCAATCGGCCGGACGGCGCACCCCGGGGAGGTCGCGGAGGTCGCCCGGCACAGGATTCCGGTAAAGCGCCTGCCCCCACTGGCACTTCCTGATATTCAGGCACTCAATTCAGCAGCTGATCAATGAGTGAACCTGCCGCACGGCTGGCAGGAGTGTCTTTGCCTCCGTCAATGAGTTTGCCCGCAATACCGCCGCCCATAAGGCTTTCCTGGCCCATCTGCAGCGTCTGTCCCACGCCGTATTCAAGAATCATGCGGGCAACTTTTTTGCTGAAAAAATGATTGGCTATGCCGGTGGTTAAAGCGCCGCCGACTTTCAGCTTTACCTTATCAAGATTGGTCTCTTGCAGCCTTTTTTCGGGAAGCACTTCCAGATTGAATCCTTTTTGAATGATCGGCAGAAAGTCGGCAGGCATAGTGCCCTGTTCAAAAATCGCGCCGACAGGGATAACACCCAGTTTAGTTTTTGCATCTGCCGAAACACCGAGTTTGTCGAATTCCAGACGGACAGGCATACGGGGGCGGTTTTCCTGCCACTGGGGCGTTGCATCCCGGACAATTTTCAGATTACGGAATTCCAATTCCGTCACCCGCAGTTCAATCCCTTTGTCTTTCAGTTCGTCGGCGCCTTCTATCATGCGCATGGGCAGCGACTGCAGCTCTTTCGGCACTTTGATTTTCATGCCGCCGAATTTGGTGGCTGCAGCAAAAAGATCCAGCAGTTCCAGCTGTTCCTGAGTGGCTTCTATGGAAGGGCGCCATTCTTCGCGGGTATAGATTTTTTCGGCAGGCTCATTCTCAGCCGGAGAAAGGGCTTCATCGGCGCCAAGAAGAGACAGAAGAAGAAAAAACACCATGGCATGTATCCTTGTTAGGCAGAAGCGTCGGCTTACATGTAACCGAGTGCTTCGAGCTGCTGCTGCAATTGGGGGTCAATGGCTGTTTCGCCTGAAGGCAGCGGTGCCTTGTCGGCTATAGCCTTCATGAACTGGACGATCACTTCGAGCAGGCTATTCACTTCTTCTGCCGCATCAGACCGTTCTGCCAGATTATGCTGCTGCAGCGGATCCTGAACCATATTATAAAATTCCACAGGAGCAAGCCCGCGCGTGTTGTTTTCATTTGCCTGAATGACTGCCCGTTCTCCGGTACGCAGTGCCTGAAGTCTGTTTCCTTCAAAATCATTTTCCGCATAACTATACCGGATACTGCTGTTGGCGGGGGTACCGGTCTTATCGGTGAGCGGTAGTCCGGACATATCGGGACAGAGAGGAAGCCCGGCCGTCTGCAGGATAGTAGGCGCAAGATCCACAAGCCGTGCCAGATCATCAGTAACAGTACCGCCCTGAGTATTTCCGGGGAATTTCATGATCAGGGGAACATGCAGCAGTTCTTCATACAGGGTCTGTCCATGCCACCAGCCCTGATGATCAAAAAACTCCTCGCCGTGATCGGAAACAAAGATGATAAGCGTGTTGTCGTAGAGATTCCGCACTTTCAGACCGTCGAAGAAGCGTCCGAGGTGTTTATCCATATATTCGATTTCCGACAGATAGGCCTGGCGCATGGGTTCCAGATATCTGTCGGGGTCCGGGTGTTCCATACGTGCACGGGCATAGCCTTTCCCCGGATCGGCATGATCCATGAACGGGTCGTGGGTATCCATGTAATGCAGATATAAATAGAAGGGGCGGTCTCCTTCTTCTTTCCGGCTGTCTATCCAGTCAAGAGCAGTGTCAGTAACGACTTCGGCGGGCTGATAAAAGTCGGTGATGCGCAGTCTGCCCCCCCGCAGTTTGCCTTCAGCAGTAAGAAAAACTTTGCGCATCAACCCGTAAAGAGACAGATGCATGGCGGACTGAGGTGCACCAAAAAGAGGGTCAGGTTTGAGGTCTGTAAACTGGGAAAAGCCGCGGTCAAAGCCGAAGAGAGCGGTGGTGTTCGGATTGTTGGAGAAGCCCCGGGTGAAATAGCCGCCCGCCTGCAGAAGACCTGCCACAACAGGTGCATCGGCAGAGAGGGACGCTGTTTTGCTGGCGGCACCATGAGCGCCGGGATACAGGCCTGTAAACATGGTCGCAAAGGACGGCTTGGTCCAGGGCGCCTGTGCATAAGCGCGTTTAAAAAGGATGGCATCCTTCGTCAGCGCTGTGAGATTGGGCGTTTCCGTGGTTATTGACGGGTTGTAAAAAGGCAGGCAATCAGCGCGCATCGCATCGGCGGCACAAAGGATGATATTCGGTCCCTTTGCGGGGGTTCCGGTCAGCATCGGGGCACTTTCCTTTTGAGGTGCCGCAAATGCTCCGGCAGCGAAAGCGCAGGTGATCAGCAGCAGCCAGGAAAGAAAACATACAGCCATGAACCCGGGCACCTGCAGACTCAGAAAACGGCGGCAGAATTCCGACTTCAGAAACGCAAGAATTCCCAGAATCAGTGCCGTTCCCAGAACAAAAGCGGCAACCATGATAAGATCGCGAGGTGTCATTGCATGCCCCGCAAGAATATCCCGCTGATAGCGGAACATACCGATTACCAGACCGCCAAGTGCCGCTGTCCCTGTATAGATTAGTGCTGTTGTGACAGGCCAGGGCATGAAACGGTCAAAAAGAAGGCAGATGAACATGAGTCCACCGGCAATTCCGCAGCCCAGCCCGGCAAAGAGCAGGCTGTAGGCGGCAGTGCCCCATCCGAGAAAATACCACTCCTGCAGTCCCTGCAGATGAAAAAGAATCCAGGCGCCTTCCAGAAGCGCAATGACGGCGCCTGCCAGCAGTCCCGCCGCCGTGCCGCAGAAAAGCATTTCCAGAAGTCGTTTTCTGTATTTCGTTTTTTCTTCTTCGCTCAGAAGAGGCTGCAGTGCCTGCTGGCGGTCGGCAAGGTTCTGCTCCACATAGGCGCGGTCTTCCTCCAACTTATCTCTGCTGGGTCGCCCGCTGAAAAGCAGCAGCGGTACGCTGAGAATGAAGGGAAGAATTTCACCCGCCCACAACCCCAGATGACCGCCCAGAATGGCGACGGCATGCCCGGCGCTGCCGCCAAGCACCAGACCGAATGCCATTTCACGCACTCCCAGCCCTGAAATAGTGAAGGCAAGCACAGATGCGGTGATCATAAGAGGGCTCACAAAAAAGATATCTGCCGGGGACACATGGGCGGCACGGATTGCCATGAATGTGAAAAAATATTTGGAGCAGGAGCCCAGATGCACCAGTACGCCGAAAAAGAGTGCTGTGAGCAGGGTTCTTCTGGAGTTGCTGTATGCTGTTGCCGCCCTGCCCAGCTTATTGATCAGTCCTCTGGCAACGTTTGGCACAGGCATCACCGCTGCGATCACCTGAATGACCCGGGGATTGAGCAGCAGCAGAAGGCTGCAAATGACACCGCCGAGAAGGCAGAGCATAATGATCGCAAGCATTGCCACATTGATGTTCAAATATTTGAAGCCAAGGGGAAAAGTCAGAAAGACCAGGAGCGCCAGTGCAATGATGCCCGTCAGTTTTTCAACAGCGATTACTGTCGTGCATTTGACTACTTCCCGGGTGTATCGGGATGATTCAATCAGCCGGAAGCCGTCGAGCCCGAGCGTGCCGGGAAGAAACAGCCCGATCGCCCGCCCCATGAACCACTGATAGGTCAGATAGGTGAACGGGATTTTGAGTCCCTGTCCTGCCAGCAGCAGCCGCCATCGAATAATGCCTGAGAAGATGCCTGCCAGTTTTACGATCACTGCACAGCCCATAAAAAAAAGGAAAGTAGCGGGACCCGTACTGCTGGCCTCTTTCAGGGCGTTCCAGACATCCAGTGGCGCAACGTCTCCGAAGAGTCCTTTCAGTCCGAAAAGCTCCGGCTGAAAAATAAGCAGGAACAGGGCGGCGACAACACACAATTTCACAGCGATTGCAAGGTTCTTTTTATTCATAAACACTCTCAAAAAGTAGATTCCGGTGTGCGGCGGGCGCTAAAAATTCCGGAGTCATTGTATCCGCACCGGAGATTGTTTGCAAACAGGACGACACGTCAAGTGCTTCAGAATTCTGAAAACACAGGAAGAAAAAAACATGCCAATTGGCGGTTTTTTACGATAACAGATTCCGGGGTGTTTCTGTTTCATGAAAAGAGGCTGACCGGGAATACCACACAATGATTCCTCCGTAGAAAAGCAGGCAAAGGGCAGGGAAGATCAGTGTTTCCCAGCCAGGATTGTCCACATTCCAGGGACCAACGCCGTAATCCACATTCAGTGCCCCGGCTCGGCCTTTGGAAAAAAACTGACTGAAAGAAGAGCCCAGCAGTCCATGGATGAAACCCAGTGCCACAAGATTCCGGTTGCGTTCTTCCATGAATACATAGCTAAGAAAAATGCCCAGAAGAAAACTAACCGCAACCAGACCGTATGAATTAATGTGAATCATGCCGAAACAGGATCCGGTGAGTGTCGCAACCAGCATCCGTTTTTTGTCTTTAAAGTAAAACCGGAGATAAAGGGTGGACAGCGGAAAAAGAAAAAGAGTGAGCCCGGGAATTACCTGCCACGGCAGGACAGTACCATTTGAGTTCGTAATCACGATATATAAAAGCAGGCTGAAACTCAGCGAGGCAATCAATGCTCCCGCCACGATCTTTGTCCCGGATGCAGTTGCGGAACCTTCGTTTTTTGTCGGCGCAAAGGCTTTTCTCAATCGGGTGCCCAGATAGGCGGAAAAGAGAAGCTGCTGTACAAAACCCCAGAAAACATAGCCGAAAACGCCGGTAAAAAACGCATTCCAGGTGAAATGGTCAAAGGCATGTCGCCCCCGCTGTACCAGCGCGCCCAGCACAATGAGGGCAAAGAGAGGCAGGGCAATTTTCATGGCGGTTCCGAAAGCGGAAAGGAAATTGTCATAACGGATGCACACGATGACGATGACAGAAGAGAGCAGCCCGCCGAAAAGGAACAGTCCGATGATTCCGGGAAAGGAGGTGTTCCAGCCTGCCATGGCAGTTTTATGCAGATTGAAAAATTTTACGACCCGCGGCCATTGCTGGTAATTGATGTAGTTGAGCCCGATGAAAAGCAGCAGTATCAGCAGCACAAAAAGTGCCCGTTTTACAGGGCTGCTCTCAGACAGAAGGCGGCGTAATGCTCCCGGACTTCCCAGCCCCCAGGAAGAGGCTGTATCCTTATGGAGCCAGGGAGCCGCTAGCAAGATAAACGCGGCACCCAGCCCCAGCATCACTTCTGAAAGTATTTTTGCTGTGGCGCTGCCTGCCATCACGCCGAAAGGATAGGCAACACCCCATAAGGCGAAAAGGATGAAGCACATGACGCCCATCCCTTCCGCAAGATTCCAATGGCGTGAGCATCGCTCCCGTTCCCAGTCACCGGCGGTTGTCTGCATCAGTTCTTTTTGTGCTTTATCCGATTCGGGATGCTTTGCCATGACGGAGTCCCTTCCTCAGGTCAGGGTTTTGTCCAGTAATCCACTACGGTCACTTGTTCAAGGCAGGGGCCGAGCAGTTCACCAAAAGCTTTGTGATCGGGATGGGGCAGATAACTGTCGCGGTCCGCTTCACTGTTAAAAGTCAGGATAAAGCAGTGTGTGTGACCATGATCCAACCCTTCGGGACTGACATTTGTCCCCCATTCAAAATCACGGATCAGTCCGGTAGAGGAGGGCAGGCGACAGAAAGCGGTCTCAATTTCACGGATCTGTGCAGCCGTGGCACTGTCCTTGAATTGAAACAGAACCACATGCCGCAGCACCTGTGCGGGTGCTTCCCGATTTTCCTCAGCTGTTTCAGGAAGCCTCGACAGCAGCGCAATTGCCAGAAGAGACAGGCAGAGAAAAATCGCAAAAAACTGAAACTGTTTTAACATGCTTTTTCCTTTCAGCGTGAGGTTCCTGTTAAAATGGCAGCGTAAAAAAAGGAAGAAGCTACACAATACCACAGCAGTGATATGAGCACCAAAATACCGGATCGTTTCATTTTTCAGATCCGGAAATATTCAAGTTCAGGAGAGTCGGCCATGCGTTCTTCAGCGTTCCTGTCTTTGTCCTTTTCCCTTTGTTTCCTTCTGTTGTCCGCCGGGCTTCCGGCACAGGAACTGCAGCCTTTGCACGCTATTCACGGATTTTCCACACCGGAATGTGTTGTTGCAGATCCCGAAACAGGCTTCGCCTATGTATCGAATATTGCGTCGGCACCTGAAGGATACTGGACAGATACGGGGGCCGGCTTCATTTCCCGAATCAGCCCTGACGGAAAACTTGATCAGTTGAAATGGGTGGAAAGCACTGAGGCATTTCCGTTGCATCAGCCCAAAGGCATGGCAATCCTCAACGGAGTTCTTTATGCAGCAGACAACCGTCGTGTTGTTGCTTATTCTCTCGCCGACGGATCCTTCAGAAAAAGTTATGCACCGGCAGGGGCGGGCAGGCTGAACGACATGGCTGCGGGCGATGGTGCTGTTTATGTGTCTGATGTCGAAAAGGGGCACATCTGGCGGGTGGATATCAGTGGGGCGGGCAATCATGCCCTTGTGGGAGAAATTGAGGGCGTGAATGGTGTTACTGTTCACGGGGAAAAACTGTACGCCGTTTCCTGGACACTTCATGAAATCTATGAGGTGGATCCTGCCGGACAGAATGCTCCGGTGCCTTTCGGCCTTGCCGAACATTTCACCAACCTGGACGGCATAGAAGTCACCCCTTCCGGTGACTTTATCGTCTCGGATTTTGTCGGCAACAAAATTTGTATCATTACAGCAGACCGGAAGAGTGTCCGCACACTGCATACGCTTCAATCGCCTGCTGATATCGGGACGGCGTGGCACGAGAACCGGATCTATATTCCGCAGTTTGATGATAATGTCGTGATCATTGCGGAATTTCCCGGTGCGAGAGAGACGCTTCCGCTCAGTGCGGTTCGGGATGCCGAATACAGAGAACTGAGGCGGCAGATTGCTGCCCGTCCGGAATGGAATAATGAGCGGCTTGCCCGGGAAGCGCTGCGTCCTGATTCGCTGATTCATGACACGGACCGCTCTCCGACAGGCATTGTCTGGCGGCGCACCCGGGCACTTCTTGACTATTTGTCCGCACGCTATCCGGACAGAGATTACAGCGGCATGGAAGCTGCTCTTTCCGAATTGGCGCCCCTTGTTGCGAAGATTGAAGAAGGGCAGGGGGCTGTCGGGCTGCAGGAGGAGCGGCTCTGTTTTCACCGTCTGTGTGCACTGCGCCGGGAGATTGCTTTTTCCAATCCGCTGCTGAATTTTGATCGCATCCTGTTTCTGAAAAGACACCGTGCTATTTATGAGCATATGTGCGATCAGTTCTACGGCATAGCCGCCCGGCCCGGCGGCGGACTATTTGTTCTGGAAAATGCGTTTACCGATGCTCCTGTCACAAAAGATCTGCTTGCCGATTCCGTTGTTGAATCGGGAAGGCTGGCAGGTGAAAAGCTGCACGGTGGCACGGCGGCACCGGATCTTTATTATGACGGTGAAGGGCTGCTGACGGAGGGAGCCGATGCGGGAGGCGGTGCCTTCCTATCTCCGGATCTTTCTTTTGACGGCACCCGGATTCTTTTTGCCTATGTGGAATGCCGCGGCGACAAGCGCCACAAGTACCACAGAGAAGATCAGGCAAATTACTGGAAAGAGCCCTGGGATCCAGGCAGGGCCTATCATTTATTCAGTGTGAATGCGGACGGCACAGGGCTGACCCAGCTGACTGACGGGCCCTGGAATGACATGCATCCCTGCTGGCTTCCCGACGGCCGCATTGTGTTTACTTCTGAGCGGAGAGGCGGATTTCTGCGCTGCGGACGCGTGTGCCCCACCTATACGCTTTTTCAGATGGACAGTGCCCTGAAAGAAATTCTGCCCTTCAGCTATCACGAGACCCATGAATGGCTGCCCAGTGTGGATAATAACGGCATGGTCGTGTATACCCGCTGGGATTACGTGGATCGGGACAGCGACATTGCCCATCATCTGTGGCTTGTCTATCCGGACGGCAGAGACCCGCGCGGCCCCCACGGCAATTACCCGGCTGTCCGGGAATCACGTCCGTGGATGGAAATGTCTCTTCGTGCCATTCCCGGCTCGCACAAATACGCTGCAACTGCCGCCACGCATCACGGCCAGTTCTTCGGCTCCATCATTACTATTGATCTTCACCTTGAAGATGATCAATCCACAGGACAGATCAGACGTGTAACGCCGGAAGCTAAATTTCCGGAAGCGGAGTCGGCGCCGGGGGTACCCCGAAGTCCTCAGGGCGGCGGCGGTGACGGGCAGGTGTACGGGACGCCCTGGCCTCTGAGCGAAGACTTTTATCTCGCTGTGTATGATCCTGACCAGAGCAAGCATGATTTATATCTTGTCGACTCCTTCGGCAACCGGGAAATTCTGTACCGGGATGACAGCATAGGCTGTTCCACTCCCATTCCTTTCCGTGCACGGCCGAGGCCGCCGATTATTCCCGTGCAGACACATTATGAAACAGTTGCGCAGGCTGAGCCGCCGACAGGTGTGATTTCAGTGATGAATATATACGAGACCCGCCGGGAGTGGCCGGAAAACACCAGAATTAAAGAGCTCCGCCTCATACAGATGTTTCCGAAATCAACGCCGGCTCCGGAAAAACCGAATATCGGTGCCGGTGATGAATCGGTGGCGCGGGGCGTGCTGGGTACCGTGCCTGTAGAGGAAGACGGAAGCGCTCATTTCATGGCACCGGCGGGGGTACCTTTCTATTTTCAGGCACTGGATGAACGGGGTATGGCAGTGCAGACCATGAGTTCCGCAACCTATCTGCATCCGGGCGAACATCTGTCCTGTGCCGGCTGCCATGAGCCGGTCCGACAGTCTCCGGCAGTGCCCAAGCGGCTGCCTCTTGCCCTGCGACGGGCACCGGATAAACTGAAAGCGGAAGCGGACGGTTCCTGGCCGCTCCAATTTTCCCGTCTGGTGCAGCCTGTACTGGACAGGCACTGTGCTGACTGCCATGCCCGGGAAAAAGAGGCGCCGAAATTCGGAAGGGAGGCGGGAGGTGCCTACGGATGGTCTCAGGCCTTCGAGTCGCTTCGGCCTTTCGTCTGGGTACGTCACGGTGGAAATGGGATCGGACTGAAGCGCAATAAAACATCCTATAATATTCCGGGTCAAGTAGGTGCCCACGCTTCGCCTCTGCTGGCTCTCCTGGAAGCGGGGCATTACGGTGTGGCACTTTCACCCGAAGAGCTGCGCCGTATTACTCTGTGGATAGACGGGAACAGCGTTTTTTATGGTGCCTATCACGATCTGGTGGCACAGGCTGAAGGTCAGGTCGTGCTGCCGCACCTGCAATAGACAACCTGCGGTGTTGCTGCCCCTTTCTCAGATTTTCGACAGAGAGATATTGTGCAGATCCCGCTCGCTTGCGATATGAAACATGTAAATGGAATGCTGTGCCAGTAATTTTTCCGCTTCCTCCCGGGCAGTTCCGGCATCGATCAGAAAGACGGCGATCTGAAAGCCCGCCTGCTTCAGCATGCCCAGAGTCAATGCCAGACGGTCTGTGATCTGTCCTGTCACGGGAAGGAGCGTGGCATCACGGGGGAGTCCGGTGCATTGCGCTGTCAGCAGTGCGGGAAGATCGAGCGCCTGTCCGGGAAGAATGCGCGCCAGATTTTCTGCGATTTTTATGGCCTGATTCGGACTGCGTTGCGTCTGTACGGTAAGCGGACTGATGCGCGTGCTGTCCATCTCCAGGCGGCGGAGTTCCTCCAGCTCGAAGCGGCTTCGTGCATCCAGTGTCTTGCCCTCGTAAAGAGCGACTTCTGCCGCATCCCGCCCGTTGGTGAGCAGACCAGTCTGTTCGCCCGACATTTGAAGGAGGTAGGCAATAGAAGCGGTGGTGGTGATTGCCAGTTCCATGCGGGATTCCCGCGTTTCTTCCAGATAGCTGTCTTCATGCAGATCCAGCACCAGTGTACCGCCGGTGACACTGGTCGCTTCAAAAGTCTTCACGATCAGTTCGCCTGTTTTAGCCGTTGCCTTCCAGTGGATTTTGCTGAGCGGATCGCCCGGCTGGTATTCCCGCAGGTTGTTAATACGCGACGGATCGTCATAAATCCGGTTCGTAATGCGGACCGGCCCCTGAGGACGTCTGGAAGAAACAGCATAGGTGTCAATATAGGCAATGGTCGGGAGCACAGTGACATAGTCCCGTTTGGACGCCGTACGAAAGCGTTTATGGAGCCCGAACAGGTCGCCCGACTCGAAAACGGTCGGACCGATGCGGTGGTATCCGCGTCTGGTGCATGTAAGCGTGTAGCTCAGGGTCACGGATTGTCCCGGCATCAGCATGCAGAGCCGCTTTGATTCGCCTCGTACCGGAAAAGGCAGCGAACAGGGGTCTTCCACGAAAAGCCACGGCACGGGCAGCCCCCGCTTGTTCAGCACTTTGACAGTGACCTGAATGTTTTCCCCCTGCTGAACCATAAGCCGGTCGATCGTCCGTTCGCTGGTCAGCCCCGGAAACCACAGCGCAGTGCTCATCCAGGAAGTTGCGAGAAGCAGGAGAAAAGCGTAAATGCTGAAAGCCAGATGTGTGCTTCCGGTTCTGAAAGCGATGCCCAGCAGGAGGGCTGCCGCCAGAAAAATGATACTGCTTCTCAATCGGGGTCCGATTTTCATGTTATTCCTGACTGATTCGTGCCGCACATGGAAAAACTTCTTTAAAACAGGTGATCATGGTGTTTTTGACTTCCTGCATGGGCGGTACCTGTGCAAGGTGGGCGCGAAGGCTGGTAATACCCCGATCCCGTATACCGCATGGAATTATGGTTTGCCAGTGCTCTTCCTTCGGCGCAACATTCAGCGCAATCCCGTGCCAGCAGATCCAGTGACGGATGCTGATGCCGATAGCAGCCACTTTCTGCTCGCCGATCCAGATGCCCGTGAGTCCGTCAATGCGCCTGCCCTGCAATCCGTAACAGGAAAGAAATCGAATCACCACCTCTTCCAGACTTCGCAGGTACCAGTCAACAGAAAGATGCCATCGTTTCAGGTCGAGAACAGGGTACACGACCAGCTGACCCGGACCGTGGTAGGTGACGTCGCCGCCACGGTCGCTCTTGTGCACGATAATTCCCAATGCGTGAAGCTGTTCCGGGGTGGCGCGGACGTGTTCCGCCTGAGCACGCCTGCCCAAGGTAATTACCGGCTCATGCTCCAGCAGAAAAACGGATGCGTCGTCGTCGCCTGCATGTACGGAATCACGCATCTGCTCCTGCCGCTGCAGCATGGCATCGTAGGGAACAGGCGTTGCAATGGAAATAAAGTGTATGGGAATCATGATGATCCTGAAAAAGAAGACTGATCCTGCATGGGGCTTTTCCATTGGCGAAGTCCGAAACGTGACAGATAAATAGGAAGTGCTTCAAAGGCAGGATTGATTGATGAAAGTTCTTTAATAAAATTCCGCTTGCCTGTGTTTTCCGGGCCGCACAAAATAGTGACTGAGCCGCCCTGACCGCCTGCACCGTTGATCTTCCAGCCCAGTGCTCCATGCTTCCGGGCAAGATCGATAACCGCTTCGGCTTCAGCCGAGATCAGAGCTGGATGCAGGTTGCGCTGTGCTTCCGTGTTGTCCTTCATCGCCTTGCCGAATGCAAGAAAATCGCCCTGATACAGCGCATCTTTTGCTGCTGTTGCCGCACGCCGAAGCGGTTCCAGAGCGCTTTTATCGGAGTTCGCCGCTTCAAAACCTGCAATGACTTTCCCGTGCACTTCACTTGACGAATGGGATCTGCCCAGATAAACAAGTACCAGCCGCCTTTCCAGCTCCCACCAGATCCGGTTGGGTACCCACAACTGGGATACAGAGGCGTTGGGGTATTCGTACATGTCAATGTAGCAGATGCCGCCATAGGCGGAACAGAGCTGATCCTGTATACCGCACTGGAGTCCGAGTTTTTCTGTTTCCACACGCTGGGCAAGCAAAGCGATTTCATGCGGTGTCATGCGTCCCGGTGTAAGCAGATCCAGCGCACCCAGCAAAGCGACGCTGATGGCGGCGGAAGTGCCTGTGGAACAGCCCGGCGGAGCGATGGAAAAGAGATTGACCTCAAAATCCAGGTTGTCGGGAAGTTCCATGATATCCAGACATGCCTCCAGAAGAGGATGCTTGTCGTATTCGATTGGCGTGGGCAAGGCATAGCGCTCGCCGAAATTCTCGGCATGAATCATTACTTCCCGTTTGCCCGGCCGGTCTCCGGGACGGACAAAGAGCTGGGCTTCCGCATAGGGATAGACGCCTATGTTCAGGATACTTCCGTGCCCTGAAAACCACGTGTCTGTCCATCCGCCCAGATCACAGATGCGGATGGGTGCCGTGGCGTTAATGATGCGACAGGGTGATTGTGTCATACCGGCTACTCCTCTTTTCCTGACAGTAGATAAAGGGTATCAGTCTGATGCAGAGAAGCTGCCCGGAAGCAGTGCCTTTGTAATGGCGTGGAGGCGACCGGGAGATGTAACACCGGTCATCAGACACAGCACGGTAAAAAGTACAGGCGGCAGCAGCCGGAACAGTGCGTTCTGCATCTCATAATATAACGACAAAGCGCTGATGGAAAGCAAGAGCAGAGGCAGTGCACAGCTGCGCAGGGAGATGCGGATGCCATTGTACCGTGCCCAAAAGACCATCAGCGCATAACTGCAGCCGGAAGAAAAAGCGGCAGCACCCGCCGCTCCCGCCAGACCCCACCGGGGGATCAGCAGCAGATCCAGAAAAAGGCAGAGTGCCATTGTACTCATGTTTACGATCGGAACGGAAAGATTGCGTCCCAGGGCGATAAGCATTTGCGCCATCACGCCGGATTGAAGTGCCAGACTGGCGGCAAGCAGCAGCAGAAAGAGTGTTGTGCTGCCGGTAAGATATTCCTTATTAAACAGAAAGGGGATTAGCGTTGTCTGCAGTGCAGTAAAGAAAAGTGCCGCACCATAGCCGATGAAGGCGGAAAGCGCTGCCGCTTCATTGAGTACCTTTGCTGCCTGCGTGCGGTCTTCCCGGGCAATCAGCCGGGAGATGTGGGGGAGATAGGGCACTAGCAGCGCATTCAGGGTGCGGTTTACAATAAGAGGGATGCGTTTCAGCATTTCATAAACAGCACCATAGCCTACGCCTGCCAGAAGAGAAACAAGAACCGTATCGAAGCGCTGGTGGAAGAAATTCATGACCTGATTCAGATACAAGGGAGCACTGAACAAGACGGCTTCTCTGTAATGGCGCTGTGAGAAACGGGGCACGGCGGCAGATCCCAGTCCGATCCAGAGAAGCGCCAGCGCCAATGCATAAGAGGCTGCCAGTGCGATCACCAGAGCTGTGAGCCCGCCGCCTCCCTGCCATATGAATACCCATACAGCCGCCACCTGTGTCAGGGAAGCCAGCGTGATGCCTCCTGCTCTCCAGCCATAGCGGTTGAGTCCGGCAAGCATGGCGAGGATCAGATCGCGCAGGCAGCCTGTCACAAACAGCAGCGGCAGCAGATGCAGCCCGCCGTGAACAGCCAGCCACCCCCGATGCGTGGATATGCGTTCAGGATGCGTGATTCCTGCCTGAAGGAGCAACACCGCTGCACTGACAGCACAAAGCAGCATCAGTTGACCGGCAAGTGCGGAGGCAATGATCTTTTTCCGGTCTTCCTGTCCGGCTGCCGCTATCAGTTTGGGCATGGATGCGGCAAAGCCCAGCCCGGCGGCATAAATGATGAAATCCGAACAGACCAGCAGCAGTGCGAAGATGCCCACCTGTTCCTGATCGAGGGCATTGGTGAACAGTTTGCCTGTAATCAGCAAAGCCGCCATGGAAATCAGAATGCTGATCGCTGACAGAAATGCACCGCGAACAAGGCGGCGAAAATCCGGATCGTTGTCGGAGGCAGGCTGTCGACGGGCAGATACTGTCATGCAGGGTGCCTTTCGCAATTACCGGGTTGCATTTTCATCGGGTACTTTACTGAAGTCCACTGATCCGAGATTGACCGCCCGATCCCACAGTCCTTTTCCTGGCAGAAAAAAGGCAAGGCTCAGCTCGTAAGGTATGGGCCTGGCGGAAAAGGGGAAGCGTACCAGCACATGCCCCTGTTCGGGCCAGAAGACAAGTGACGGGCTGGGTTCGAAAGACCACCGGAATTGACCGTACTTTTCACCCGGCGTTCCAAAATGAACTGCCATATCCTCAGGCGACACGACGCCCTGCAGCAGCAGCCGGCAGCTGAGCGGAGGCGGATCATTTGATTTAAACATCAGGTTCAGGATGTAGCGATCCTCAGATGCCCGGGATGCAGTGGCCCCAAGAAACGTGACGGTGTCATTGAGAGTAACGCCTTTTCCACGGGCTTCAAAGAGTGCTTGTATGCGCTGCTCCAGCATATTCTGAAGAGGGGGCGAAAGGAGCCGCCACTTGCCCGAATGGCGGAAACGGTACAGAGCTTCCAGAGGCAGAGCGGCAATGTCTGCCTGTGTTTTAATTTCCGGCAGGGGACGGATTTCCCGGCGTGCCGCCACTGCATAATAACGTGCGCCAACCTGTCCGAAACGCGCTTCGAAAAAGCGTTCAATGAGATCAAAGTCGTGGCTGTCGAGAATGTGAAGCCATTCCTGCTCCTTTGCCTCGCTGATATCTTCCGTCGTGTAGACAACATAGTCCACCATGGGAAGTATGGGTTGTATTTCCTCCATGTCTCTTCCCCAGCCGTAATGTCGGAAGTTGCGATAGGGTTCCAGATCAGCCGGAATGTCGGTACGCCGGAAAGGATTGGGGCGGGAGCTGTCAAGCCAGTAATGCTGCTCCTCAAAGAGCATGCCTCTCATGTTGAGGCGGGCATAAGGAGCTTCCACCCCGAAATAGGGTTGTTTCTGCTCGTTCTGCAGCATGGCTTCAAAAATCCGGTCTTTGAAATTGTCCTGCATAGGTGCCTGCATGCGGCCGTAGGCGCTTGACGCATGGAGCACGGATTTATAGATGTACAGACCCGGATCATCATAGACAGCCTGAAATTCCGGATCCGGCTGAAGGGGCAGTTTGAGTTCGGGAAGCGGCGAAAAGGCGTGAACAGACAGGGTGACAAATTGAAAGAGAAGCAGTGCCAGATATACCCCCTGCAGTGTCCGCCGAAGTTTGCCTCCCTGAATCAGGAAGAAGGGGAGGGCGGAAAAAAACGCAAGGGCGGGCAGTGCCTGCAAAGCGTAACGCGGTGTGGAAAAACTGAGCAGCAGTGTGAGGAGAACATAGGAACCCCACAGCCAGCTCAGGAGCAGCCAGATTTCTTTTCGTTTTATGAAAGCACCGCTGCAGCAGGCACAGATCATGCCGGCTAGGCTTAAAAGAAACATGGGCAAAAAAACAGCGTTGTTGATGACAAAAACCGGGTAGCGTGTCCAGGGGATACGTCTGTGCAGACGCAGGCGCCATCCGGCTTTTCCAGTTTCCCCTTTCGGGCTGCTGTTTTCTTTCTGACCATCCGCTGCGGATGCCGTCGCTTCTGTTTTCGATGCAGCGGCTGTCTGCTGCGGAGGCGGTGCTGTTTTCCGGAGGATAGATAGCGGCGTTTCCTCGTGGACAGCCTGCGGCTTCATCCAGTGCTGGTAGAACTGTTCCCCGTGCATGATGTACCAGGGTGCCGCAAGAAGCAGCGTGATGCCTGCCGCCAGTGCCATGCGGGCACTCATTTTCATCAGCTCCTTCCAGCGACTGGCGAAACCGGAGCTTTCCTGAAAAATACGGTACACGCCGAAGCATCCGACAAGAAAACAGGGCAACGCATAATAAAGTACTGCCGTTGTCCGTGTCAGCAGGGCGAGTCCGTTGCAGATGCCGAAAAGCACAGTCCAGCCGATACGGGCGTAGCCGTCTGATTTCCACAGCGTGTAAAGCACCCAGATCACAAGCGCCATGGAAAGAAAGTCTGTCATGAAATAACGGGATGCCATGTAAACCATGGGCGTCATGCTGAAGACAGTGACGGCAAAAAGCGTGTTTTTTTGCGAGAGAAACGAGCCCATCAGCAGATAAAAGCCTGCCAGTGACAGAAGAAATGCCAAGGTGTTGGCAAAAGCGATGCGGTCTATTCCGTAGCCCAGGATTTTTGCCAGAAAGGCACCGGCAAGATGAAGCAGCGGCGGGTGTACCGGATTGCCCACATCAGCGCGGATATGTCGCAGTGCTTCAAAACGGGCGCTGATACTTTCATTGCCGGGCGGAAGAAACAGTGCGGTGTAGTAGTCCCGCGCCATAATCATATGAGTTTCTTCGTCTGTGCTGATGGCGTGGCGGTCGGCATGGAGCCACCATATATTAAAGGAAAAATGGAAGGCGCAGAGAAGAAAAAACCACAGCAGAGGCGAGGCGGGCACTCGGGCGTATTTTTCTTTGAAAGATGGATTCATAAAGGCAGGTAGCATAGTCTCCGGTGGAGCTGTTTCAGTTTTCAGCGTCTCCTTGTAGGAAAAATTCTGGACAACCGCAAGGTGCGTGACCGGAAAAGTCAGCCCTGAAGTCCGCAAAGGCGGGCGATCCAGTCCTTGCTTCCGTCATTTGCCCAGGCGTCGAGCTGGTTCAGATCTTTCAGCTGCTGGCCTCTGAAGCGGGGCACAACCATATAACCGCAGGACAGGTCGGGGAGTGCGCTCATGTCGCTCCAGAGTTTTTCCACCTGAGCAACCGGGTAAACATCTTCCTGCCCGCGGCCCCAGCGTCGTTTCACATCTTTAATCGTGACATAACTGGGCATGCGCCTTGCCATCATGCGTACAGCCTGAGCGACTTTATCCCGTGACCGGCATAAATCTTCGCGCACCAGCCCGAACTGCTGCAATAGCGCATCGACATCGATCCAGGTGGTCATCGTATTGTAGAAGCGCAGCCGGAGTTCATCTTCTTCCCGGGGCTGTGCCAGCCCTTCCAGCAGCCTGAGTCTTCCGTTTACCCGCGCAAGACCGCCGCCCCGATCCGCAATACGCCGGGGTGTAACCTCAAAGCTGAGCGCATTGCCCGACAGAAGATGCATGCCCAGAGCAGTTGCATCCAGATCGGCACCGAGCGTGTCGATATTGTGCAGCAGGAGGGTTTTGATCTGAGGCTGATCCTGCAGCAACTGCGCCAGTACGCCGTTCAGCAGCAGATTGGGGACCTCGTACCAGTGGCCGGGCGGATTAAACCGCTGGATAGGCAGGTTGTCCGTATAGTCCGTTCCTTCCCCTTTGGCTTTCGCCCAGTCGATCAGTGCTGCCCGGACGGCATCGCGCACCTTCTGTTTCTGTTCATCCAGGCTTTCCTGAGTCGTTTCTTCCCAGAGAAAAAGAAGATCCCGCACCATAGGCACAAAACGCTGTCCGATGGATCTGCCCGGCGACAGGTAAAGGGGGCCTGGATGCTGATAGCGTTTCTGCTGCTCCAGATGCTTTACGACAGGCCCATGGGTGAGAAAACTGGTGGACACTATATGAGGGATTACGCAGCTGTACCGCTGCATGCTTTCCCGTGTTTTTGCCAGATGGAGTTCCAGAAAGCTGCGATGCCTGCCTGCCATAAAAATAAAGGGGTTGATTGCTTTGATTACGCCAGCACCTGTTGTCCAGCGGCTGCCTACGCCGGCAGCCAGTGACAGCACAGCAACGGTGCCCGCTCTGAGCGCTTCTTCGCCCGACTGTCTGCTTCGGGCATCGGCTTTAAGAAATAGGATATCCTGATCCTGAACATCTTCGATGAGCGTATCGGCGGGCAGGCGGTTCCGGGAAAGCCCGATGCGGCCCCCCCGCAGATCATCCCGGATCATTTCATGCTGAATGCTGTCAAAGCCGTTCTGTGCCTTGATCGCTTCCGCTTCTTCGTCCCATTGGTTCTTCTCGCTTCGTGACAGCGCATCTCCTACACGGAACAGGCTGCCCACAAGTGTTCGAAGCAATTGATCCCGTTTATCCGGTTCTGGGCAGGCGGCGATGGCGCAATCCAGTTCTATCCGCCGCTGCAACGGGAGATTCTCCGGGCAGTTTCGGGCAAGATCCGGGGTGAGCAGTATGTGATAGGACATGGGAAGCAGTGCTTCTTCTCCGGTCAGCAGCGCCGCCTGTGTTCCCTGATTGTTGATCGTAAAATCATAGACGACAGGATTCATGGCAAAGGGCAGGGCTTCTTCCAGCTCCTCTTTTGTTGACTGCATGATGTCGAGAATAATGTCACGGAAGGCTTCCCGCCGTTCAGGCGCCACCATCATGCACATACCGCCGCCGGACATGCCGCCCAGCATGAGAAAGCCCCAGAAATCGTCCCCAAGTGCCGCCCGTGCGCGGCTGATGATGCTTTCCGTGAAATGATTGCTGACCCAGGGGATAATGGTTTTGAGCGGATCATTCCAGTTTTGTGTGGTGCAGGCGCCCAGCGCTTTAATGTCTCCTGTTTTCAGGGCACTGCGGATGCCGTTGAAAATCTTGTCCATCCGCAGGCGGGCGTCCCATTCGGGCTGGGAGCGGAGCAGATATTTTTCGGTAACCATTTCAAGAATGGGTCCTACGTTCTGCGCCATGCCGCCGTGAATTAACACGAGCGATGCCGCCAGCCGTTCGGTAATGTCCGGATGCAGATCCTGATCGCCCAGAATCTGATGCTCAGGCAGGAGCCGCCCCTTGCTTATACCGTGTTCAGGATCGGATTCTCCCGCAAGGGCGCCGCGGATCACTTTGATGCCCGGCCATATGCCGCCTGAATCCTGCCAGCCTCCGCCTGAAGCGCCCAGCCATTCGCCCAGAATGGCTCGGGATGCGGCAAGGCGCCGTTCCTCTTCTGTAAGTGAACCTGTGAGGGACTGTGTTTGGCCAGTGGCGCGCATGAGCAGCGCAATGACACAGGCGAGCAGGTTTGTGGAAACAGCGAGGCGGGATCCTTTGGGGATATCGTTCACCTGAGTGACAAGTTCCATTCCCATGCCGGGGCGGATAACCTCACCCAGAATCCCGGCCAGAGGTATGTCCGTGCCTTCAAAAGAAGGCGGGATAAAGCCGGAGGCGATGATCCCGGCTTTTAAAAGGCTCAGATAGTCATTGCCGAAATTGAAGAGATCACCCAGATCCCGGATGTCTTTGCTTGTTCCCAGATCAAGACTGGTGATGCGAAGAACCGGTTCGGTGATGACCCGGGCATAGGCCTGTACCGGAGGGCGGGTGCTGCTGTCGCGACCGTATACGCCCAGATCCACGCTGATATTGAGCACGCGTGCCCCTTCAGGGTAGTCCATGCCGAGAAAGAAAATGTCGGACCATCCGCTGTGGCTTAGATCCAGCCGGACTGGTGTCCGCTCAACAAGGACAGGGTAGAGGCTTTCTCCTGAGGCGCGGCGCTGCAGCTCAGGGCGACAGCGGAGGGGATGTTCTGCAGGGTGACCGACCCGGAACATCCACTGATTGCCACGGCTCGAGCGCACGCTGCGCCGCACCTGATCGCTCAGCGTGTCAAAAGAGAGATGGTGATAGCTTTCCGCCAGCGCACTGCAAAGTGCTCCTGTAGCGCCCTGCTCATTCACCTCTTTCCAGAAGCAGGCAAGTGCTTCTTCAAAACGTCGCTCCATGAGATCATAGAAACCGGAAGGCGGGAGTGTGCCCGAAGCGGGGAAGTCTGCCGATTCACTCAGGTAAAAACGGTGAAGGGCGTAGAGAAAAAGAGATGCCCGCACCCGCTCGTAAAGATTTTCTGAAGACTGCCGGAAGGCTTCCAGTTCCCGTGCCGCCGCCAGAAGTTCAGCAGAATTTCTGCCGGCGCACAGGGTGCGAAAGGGGCGGTTGCGCAGAACTTCGTCACGGCTGGTGATGGTCTCGATAAAAGCGTTCATACCTGTCTTTCCATCGAAGGGCTGCTGTTGCAGCGACATTCCGCCAGAAGAGACACAACATCGGAGAGCATGACGTCCCGATCCTGTCCGGCGAGTCCCAGCGCCATTTGAGCCAGAAGCAGTCCGTAGCGGGCGCCGATATCATAGCGACTTCCCTGAACCTCTGTAGCCAGATACTTCTCTCGCAATGCCAGCGCCTGAAGAGCCGGAGTCAGCTGGCAGCTGCTGTTGCTGCGTTTCGACTGCGCCATTTCTTCTTCAATAAGGGGGAAAATCCCCGGTGTGAGTACATGCATCCCGAAAAAGCACAGATAATGACCTGCCCGGAGACCGGGGGTTTGCAGAACTGATTCCGCCAGGCTGACTGAGGGTTTTTCGATGATCTTTTCAAGGGTGTACACGCCGGGCATGGCAGGGACGCGCTTACCGCTGACTGTACCGTAATTGCCGACGAGATGTTCTCTCGTGGGGTTAACTGCCGCAACGGCACATTGTTCCTGTGCAGCCAGCGCCAGCAGCTGCTGAGCACAGCGTTTCCCTTCAAGATGAGAGACATAAAGGTGATCGCCGAGCAGCAGCAGAAAAGGAGCATCCCCTGCAAAGTCTTTGGCGCAGTAAACCGCATGACCGTAGCCCAGCGCCTCTTCCTGAACGGCAAAAGACAGTTTGTTCAGGATAACTTCCAGCCTTGCCGCCTGCTGCTGCGCCCACTGCTCCCCTGAGTAGCCTTCCAGGAGATTGTCGCGGATCTGCTGCATTTGTTGCCTATAGCGGCTTTCGTCCCCTGGAGCACAGACAATACACAGTTCTTCTATGCCGCTTTCCAGCGCTTCCTCGATGATGATCTGAATCACAGGTTTGACTAGACCGTCTCTGTCCTGCAGCGGCAGCATGCCTTTCTGCACGGTATCTGCTACGGGAAAAAGCCGGACTCCACGACCGGCGGCGGTAATTACAGCTTTCTGCACGTTCACGGTGTGTCCTCCATTGTTGAAGAGTGTAGCAGTCAAATTGTAAAAATTACAAGCCGTCGGAGAGCGTTGCTCTCGGAAAATTTTCCTTCTTCAGCCGGCGCTGACCGCATCTTTCGCACAGCGGAACCCGATCAGCGACGACCGGTCGAGGCCGGGATGCATCAGCAGATATTTTGTGCGGGCTGTTACCGGCTGCGGTCCGCCCGGAACATAACGCCGGCTGCCTTTTGCCTCATAGCAGGAGCCGCCCCGGAGTATACAGAAACGGGTGATTCCGTCGCTGTATTCGCTTTCCGTCCATTCGCGCACATTGCCGGTCATATGGTACATGCCGTAAGGGCTTCTGCCTGACGCACAACTGCGAACCGATACAGGCGCTGTACCCGCCGGGGCGCAGTGCTGACTGCTGAAATCGTTGCCCCACGGCCAGCAGCGTCCGTCCTCTCCCTGAGCGGCTGCCTGCCATTCTTCTTCCGTCGGAAGGCGTTTGCCCGCCCAGGCTGCATATGCCCGGGCATCTTCGAGGGAAACATAGACGACAGGAAGATCCGCCAGCGCATCCGGCATGGAACGGCCGCCCCAATGTTTCAGGAAATTCTGATCATTTTCAGGATGATATCCCGTTTCCTGAAGAAACACTTGGAACGCTCCGTTGCTGACCTGTGCCTCGTCCATATAAAAAGGATTGACCTGATGCGTTTCTGCCTCCGCCTGTTTCTGTAAAGGAAGCAGGCGCTCATCTGCCGGATTGCCCGGATTTGCCGCTGCCAGCGTAATGCCGCCACCGGAGATAAACCGCATTCCGTCTGTTCCGCCCGTGTTTGAAGATGCATTCGCTGCCGGCGCTGCGAGACGCGGCGGAAGTGCGAGGTATTGATGGCGGGATGATGCCTCCGGAAGCTGTTCTTTTTTCCGCTGTGCCGCCAGATTTTCAAGATTTTCGTCAGGCGAAAAACTGATGGCGATACAGCCCAGACGCTCCACGTCGCCCCATACCTGAACGGCACCGAATTCGTTCATATCCCAGCGGAGAGTACCGCCATTCCACAGATCATAGACGACCATCTGATCGGCACGCAGAGATTCAGGAAGTTTCCATCGGATAAGAGGCACATATTCCAGAGGCTCCCCTTTATTGATCAGCGTGAAGACAGTGCCCGGCGCACCCGGCCAGCGGTGAATATAGAGGTCTTCCTGAAGGGACGGGAAAAAAGGATCCCAAAGGGAGGATGTGAAAGGCTTATGCATGTTTCGCAAAATGGATACACAGCGTTTCCATAGTGCGGCATCCTCTTCGGACAGAGGATTGGCAAAGCCGAAAACATTTTCCCAGATCATCAGACCGGATCCGTTGAAAAAAGCCTGCTCGATTTCTTCACGCCGATCCAGGCTGAAAGGGCGCACGAAATGCTGCATGTGCCGTGGTTCCACCCATTTCAGCAAAGGGATTCCCGGAGGAATAGGATCCTCCGCATTTTGCGCCCAGGACAGATTGCACACGCTCACCTGCTCCACAGGGGGGCATGCGCCGGGAACAAAAACCACGCCCAGTTTTTCCGAGTCGGTCGCCATCCGGAGCCGGTCTTCTGCACCGGACAGGCTGTCCATGAAGATTCCGTCCGCTTCCAGAGCCGCAACGAGTGCGATCAGCTGCTTTTCCGCTTCATCATTTTCGCGACGGGTGCCCGTGTCCCAGGGCAGGAAAGGCAGGAGAATGCGGATGCCCTTTTCCTGCATCAGACGGAACTGCTCCCGCAGCCCCGTCAAACCGCCGGGCATATCGTCGAAGAAATCAAACTGACTGCGGTCATCCACACCCAGCTGCGGATAAGAAGGCCAGAAGACTACAGTATCCACCCCGCCCAGCCGTTCCTGAAAATCCTCAATCAGTGCCTGGGTTTTGTATCCCTCTTCCGGGGTGTAGAACCGGCGGTCATAGGCGAAAAGAAAATAACCGGAAAAGGCACTGCCTGCCCATTCCAGATCGTCACGGTTGTAAATGCACCGGCACATATGGGTGCTGTTCATGAAACGCAAGTGATTCCCCAGCAGGGACATCCGCTCCGTGTCACCGATGCCGAAGAGAATGCCGGCGATTTCCGCGGAAGCGGACATGTCAGAGCCGGGCATCAGAGTCAGGACAGGGGCTGCGATACAGGTTTCCGGAACGTCTTCAGGGATGTTTACAGACCAGGAAAGCTCATGCCATTCCCCGTCGCCGGGAAGGTGCAGTGTCTGCAATGTCTTCTGCCAGTTGTCCGGCGACCCCTGCTCGTGGGTGATTTCTTCCAGGGTTAGAGAAAATACAGATTCTTTTCCGCTCCGTGCACGGAAAGAGTAAAAAAGTTCGTCCCCCGGCTGGAGTTTCAGCAGCCGGGTCAGTGCTGAAGAAGGCTGTACACGGGCGACTCCGCGGGCAGTGTCCAGCAGTAAAAATCGTTTGCCGCCCTGGCTGACCTGGTCGCGGTAGTCCGCAGCGGCTTCCAGCCATTCGTCACGGTATATTCCGGGAGCAGGTCCGGCGAGGAACCATTCATCCATGGAAAGAAGTTCGGAATGCGGACGTGTCCAGATGCATCCAGTACCTGTTTCGTAAAAAGCGGGACTGAACATGAGATCCTGAGTAGTGGCAAACATGAGGCTGTTCCCGAAAAGTAGAAACAAAGAAGTGAAAAACATGAAGCATCCTGTGGAAGCAGTAGACATGACTTCCGGAAGTCCCTGAACGGACACAACCGGAGGGATTAGGATAAAACGGTATTATCCTTGAAAAACGGAGAGGATGCAATATTTAGCAGAGAAAAATTCCGGCTCGGGCGTGTCGCGCTTGGAAGAAGGCGGGCTGCAGTAGTATGCTTGTTCTGTCCGGAAATGACGTATTCAACGCCGGATGTATTTCCCTTCTTGTGCATGACATGGAAAGTTTTTATGGATACAGAGGTTGTTGTCATTGGTGCCGGAGTAACCGGTTTGTGCACCGCTACTTTATTGGCGCAAAAACTTGGCAGAGAAGCTGTGCTCTGTCTGGAAAAAGCACCGCATCCGGGCGGAACGACAGGCAGCGACAGAGACGGGCGTTTTGTGATGGACTGGGGAGGCAATGGCTTTCTGGATCGGGAGCCGCGTACCCTGGAATGGATCGAGCAACTGGGGCTCACGAATCAGCTGGTGCGGGCAAATACGGCGGCAGCCAAACGCTTTATTTGCCGGAACGGTGTTCTTCATGAAATTAAAGCGCCGCCCGGATTTTTCTTTTCGCCCCTTCTCTCCGTCAAGGGACGCTTGCGCCTGTGCCTGGAGCCGTTTATCCCCCCCAAAAGGGACAATAGTCCGGAAACGATCTACGGCTTTGCTTCCAGAAGAATCGGCAGGGAAGCGGCACGGATAATGGTGGGTGCCATGGTGCTCGGCATATACGGGGGCGATGCGGAAAAACTGAGTATGGCGCATTGTTTTCCGAGAATGGTCGCCATGGAGCGGGATTATGGCGGACTGATGAAGGCCCTGCTCGCTATCCGCCGAAAAAGAAAAGCAAGCCCTATGGGCCCGCCCGGAACGCTGACCTCCTTTCAGGGCGGCACAGGCACCCTCATTGAAGGCGCTTCCGCACAGCTTCAGGATCGCATTCGATTTAACACCCCTGTTTCGGCGCTTGCCCGCGGGGACAATGGTTATGAAGTGATCCTCCCGGATGGCTCCGTTATCCGTTGTCGTGCAGTTGTATCCGCCGTGCCTGCCTATGCCGCTGCCGCCTTTACGTCGGATTTTGATGCCGCCCTCTCCGGGGCGCTCGGCGCCATTCCTTATGCGGGGCTTGCTGTGGTGACACTGGCGTTTCCCAAAGCGGCTATCGGCAGGGATCTGGACGGCTTCGGCTTTCTTGTGCCCCGTGGCGAAGGCATTCGCGCCCTCGGCTGCCTCTGGACATCGACCTTATTTCCCGGTCAGGCGCCGGAAAATATGGCGCTTTTACGAGTCATGGCAGGTGGCTCTACCGATCCGGAAGTGCTGGATCTCAGCGATGAAGAATTGGCAGACCTTGTACTTAAAGAACTGACGCCTGTGCTGGATATACGGGGAAAAGCCGAATTCATCCGGATTAAACGCCACGAAAAAGGAATTCCTCAATATACAATCGGACATGAGCAGCGGCTGGAAGCCATTGAGGCTGCAGAAAGCAGACACCCCGGACTGTCTTTTGCCGGAAATGCCTACAGAGGCATCGGCCTGAATGATTGTGTGCTCTCCGCCGAACGGGCTTTTCTGCGCGCCCTTGAATGCCTGCATCGCTCAGATTGACTTTTAACCCGGATTTGAACAGAATACCCTCCGAAACTGTTTTTGTACTGTGAAAGGCTCGCATGAGAGCGTTTGAAAAACATACCGTCAGCCGCCGTTCTTTTTTGGCCGGTACCGTAGCAGCCGGAGCGACTATGTTCATGCCCCGTAATACTGCAAAAAAACTGTGTGCCGCTGAAAAACTGCACTGGCTGCCCGACGGCATATATCCCCGGTGGCAGGACGAAGTGACCGGTGTGGAAGGCGTTGTTCTTGTCCGCGGGGTTCCGGAGAGTGAAGTGGTCTATCAGACCCATCCCATGTGGACTCCGGAGATGGATTATTTTCTCTTCATGGCACGACCGGAACAGGGCGGCCTACATCCTCATCTTTTGGAAATCAGAACAGGAGAGAGCCGGCTGCTTCTGGACGGCAATGTGCACTTTGCCGCCATGGCGTGGCGCAGCCGCAGCCTTTATTATTTTGCAGATGGTTATTTTCACGAAGCGGACGTCGTTGATTCCTTTCAGGGCAGAGGAGAGCCCCGTGTATTAGGTGCTTTGCCGCCGGAATGCGCCCGGCTTGCCGGGGCACTTACCGTGGATGCTTCGGGTGAAGCGCTCTATTTCGGCGCTTCTCTGGTTTCGGAAGGGGAGTGGGGCATCTATGTTTTATCCTTGAAAAACGGTCAGAGCCGTCTCTTATGCAAAACTGATTTTCGTATCGGACACTTTCAGGCAAACCCGTATCGCCCGGGTTCCCTGATGTTCTGCCAGGAAACAGGTGGCGACGCTAATCAGCGCATCTGGCATATTCAGGATGGCGGCTCAGCGATGAAACCGCTCTATCAAGAGGAGGGCTGGGAATGGGTCACGCACGAATGCTGGTGGGGGCAGGACCGTTTTCTTTTCACTGTCTGGCCTTATGATGAAGAACGAAAAAACAAGCCTCATGGGATCATGATGGCGGATCTTGAAAGCGGACCGCAGGGAAAAATGACAGAAATTGTGCGTTATCCTGCCTGGCACACCCATGGCAGCCCCGATGGTAAATGGCTGCTCGGAGATGATTTTGATCGTTCTCTCTGGCTGATCAACGGGGAGGAAAAAGAACGCAGGCTGCTGACTGCGGGACATACTTCCGGCGATTTTAAAACACACCCTCATGCCAGTTTTACGCCGGATAGTCGTGCAATTGTTTTTTCCTCGTCAAAATTCGGCGCCCGGGAAATCCTGCTGATTTCCCTGCCGGACTGGAAGGATCTGAAATGAATCACCAAAAGAAATCTCTCATGGCAGTTGAAATCGGCGGCACTAAGCTGCAGGCGGTTCTGGGGCTGTCCGACGGCACGATTCTCGAGCGTCGGCGCGGTCAGGTGAATCCGGAAGCCGGTGCGGAAGGTATTCTCCGATGGATGCGGGAACAGTGCGGCGAACTGCTGGCGCTGGCTTCAGCAAAAGAAGCCGTGCAGGCAATAGGGGTCGGTTTCGGCGGTCCCGTGGAAAGCAGCACGGGAAGAGTGCTTGTATCGCACCAGATAGAAGGCTGGCAGAATGCGCCGCTGAAACACTGTTTTGAAGAATGGTTTCACCTGCCCGTGGCTGTAGCCAATGATGCCAATGCGGCAGGCTGGGCTGAATATTGCTGCGGTGCTGGACGGGGAACCCGTACGTTTGTGTACATGAACATAGGCAGCGGTATCGGCGGTGCACTGATTGTTGACGGGAAACTGTACGACGGACAGGGCCTCGGTGCCTGTGAAATAGGGCATACCTGGGTTCCGGACTGGACATCTGCCCAACCGGGCGCGGCGGATAAGCTTGAAAATCTATGTTCTGGCTGGGCAATTGAAAGGCGCATACGCGGCACGATGCTGCCGGAACCGGGAACCCCGCTTCATGCATTATGCGACGGCGATGCCGCTCTTTTGAGCTGCCCCATGCTGGCACAGGCGGCACAGGCAGGGGATCAGGCTGCTTTGGATGAGATCGGGCATGTGGCGGAAGCTGCAGCCATGGCTCTCGGTAATGTGGTGACCCTGCTTCATCCGGAACGTATCGCTCTTGGCGGTGGTGTGGCGCTTATGGGCGATGTGCTGCTGAAGCCGCTGCGTTCGGCGCTCTCTGCCCGCATTTTTGCGCCTTTTAACGATACAGTGCAGTTTGTAGCCTGTGAGCTTGAGGAAGATGTGGTAGTGGTGGGGGCGCTGCTGCTTGCCGGCGATCTTCTTTAATTGGAAGGAGATACCCTGCCTGTTCGTTCCGACCCCCTCGTTTTTCGTATACTGATGCACGGGAGTGCCGGTTGGGTTTCCGGCAGATTTCAGGTAGATACACGATTTATTTCTTTTTACAGGCTGTATTCTGTCCGGCCGGTCTGTCCGGTCGGTTCAACTAAATCAGAAATCATAAAAATTCTTAACTGATCAGAAACCGGTGTGCTTCCGGTTTGTCTGAGGAGCGATACCATGAACGTGCTGGTGATTGGCAGCGGTGGACGCGAGCATGCGCTTGCGTGGAAGATTGCTCAGAGCCCGCTGGTGGAAAAAGTGTACGGTGCACCGGGCAATCCCGGTATTGACAGGCTTGAAAAAGGGGCATGCATCAATGTGGGCGTTAATGATTTTGAGGCGCTGGATACCTACATTGAAGCAGAAGGCATTGACCTGACTGTGGTCGGCCCTGAAGTGCCTCTGGTGCATGGCATAGTCGATTTTCTTGAGGAACGGGGCAAACGGGTTTTCGGCCCCTCAAAAAAAGCCGCTCAGCTGGAAGGAAGTAAGAGCTTTGCCAAAGAGTTCATGGCGCGTCACGGAATTCCCACAGCGGAAAGCCGCACCTTTGACGATCTGCAGGAAGCGCTGGCATATGTCCGCTCACAGCCTGCGCCGATTGTAATCAAAGCGGACGGGCTGGCTGCCGGAAAAGGTGTTACAGTTGCTGTTTCTCAGGCAGAGGCGGAAGCCGCAATATATGCCGCCATGGCTGAAGGTGCTTTCGGCGAAGCAGGCGCCCGGGTGGTAGTGGAAGAATACCTGACGGGAGAAGAGGCTTCCATTCTTGCCTTTTGTGATGGTAGAGCAGTGAAACCTCTGGCTTCCAGTCAGGATCATAAACCAGTCGGGGAAAACGATGAAGGACCGAATACAGGCGGCATGGGCGCCTATTCTCCGGCGCCTGTCGTGACCGATGCACTGATGGAAGAGATTGTCCGGGATGTTCTGGTGCCCACATCGGCAGGAATGGCGAAAGAAGGCACGCCCTATAAAGGGATTCTTTACGCCGGTCTGATGATCACGGAAAACGGCCCGAAAGTCATTGAATATAACGTGCGTTTTGGCGATCCGGAAACGCAGGCGATCCTGCCGCGCATGGAAACGGATCTGGTTCCGGCATTGCTGGCATGCTGCAACGGGACACTGGACAGCTGCGAAATCCGTTATTCCCCCCGCCCTTGCGTTTCCATAGTCATGGCAAGCGAAGGATATCCCGGCGTCTATGCCAAAGCGAAAGAAATCACCGGCGTAGATGAAGCGGAGGCGCTGGAAGACGTTGCTGTGTTCGCTGCCGGCGTGAAACGGAAAGGAGATCAGCTTTTCAGCAGCGGCGGCCGCGTGCTAAATGTCACGGCGCTCGGCAATACACAGCGTGCCGCCATGGAAAAGGCGTATCAGGCCGTCAGCTGCATCCATTTTGAGGGCGCTTTTTATCGCCGTGATATAGGGGCGAAAGCGTTGAAACATCTGGAATAAAGCCGACGCTAAAAATACTTTCACCACAAGGACATCGCAGTTTCTTGGATCATGGTGCCTGCAACGCCTAAAGTTTTTTCAGACGGGAAAAGTAAAGGTGCGGAATTGATGTGAATGTAGCAAAATCCGAAAACAATTCCCTGCCCGGAAGACCTTTCTCAGGTCTGTTTCAGTTCCTTTTAATTTGCCTGCCTCTTTTGCTTTTCTTCGGCGGTCTGGAAATTATCGCCCGTTTTTATGAATCCGCTCATCCGGTGCTGCAGGTCGATATCGGGCAGGGATTTGACGAAAGCAGCCTGCTTTTTGCGCCTGTACCAGGCGGGTGGATGGAAACCCGTCCTGAAAAAACGGTGTCTTTTAAACAGCAGCGTTTTAAAATGCCCAAACCGCCGGGCGTACTGCGTATCTTCGCTTTGGGCGGTTCTTCAGTTAATTATTTGGATTACGAGTTTTCGGAGTTGGAAAAAGAACTGGAACACCGCTTTCATGCGTCTGTCGATGCTGTTGAGGTGATCAATTGCGGCGGGCTCTCCTATGGAAGCCACAGGCTTGTGCTGATTGCGGCGGAAATTCTTCATTATCAGCCTGATATTGTTCTGCTGTACAGCGGTCACAACGAATTCGAAGAATTGCAGCAGCTGCATCTCTCGTTGAAAAATTATGGAAAAGTGCAGCAGTATCTGGGGAAATCGGCGTTCTACCGTCTGATACGGGAGATGCGCGCAAGAAAAGCTATTGCCCGGCTCGAAGAGAGCAGGCAGGCACGGGATCTGGCGCAGTCTATCCCTGACTCCTCAAAAACCTGGGAAATGGTGTTCACTCAGGAAGAAATCGACGGGCGTATGGAGGCATACCGGCAGAACCTGACCATGATTATTGCCCAGTGCAGAGAAGCGGAAGTACCGCTGATTATCGGTACCGTGCCGTCCAATCTGATCAGACCCAATCTGCCGGGAAAAGAAGGGCAGCTTTATGAGGAAGTGGTGCAGCTATATGAGGCGGGCGACTTTGACGAAGCGAAACGGCGCGGTGCTGAGATCCTTGCCCAGGCCTCTCCGCGTCACCAATCGTCTCCAGTTGAAAACGGCATCATCCGTGATCTGGCCCGGATATACGGAGTGCCGTTGGCTGATGTTGAAACTGCTGTTGCCTCGGCAGAGCCGCACGGCATACCGGGAGAAACTCTTTTCAGTGACCACTGTCATCTCAATGAAAGAGGAAACCGCATTCTGAGGCAGCAGTACCAGGCACTGATTGAAGACATTGTGAGCCGCAGATATGCACCGGAGCCATCCCTTGGTATACAATAAGATTTGTTGGACAACTTTTTCTGCTGAAAATACACATTTTTCTGTCGTAAGGTTTCTATTAAATTATGATTAGTCAATATGGCAGGCGCGTCACCCGTAGAAAATCCTGGTTTCGTTCTTCCCTTTTCAGTCAACTTGTCACGTTCACGCTTGGCGCAATTGTGGGTGCCTGTCTGTATTATGCCTATTCCGAAATCTATTCTGAAAAAGTGCAGGAACAGCAGCCGACGGCACAAGTTGATACTTCTCCTGAACCGGTGATCCCTGCTCAAGCCGTCGTCCCTGAAGTTGTCTCCCCTGTACAGCCGGAGTATGCCATTGAGCCGATCCCTGCAGACATGGACAGCATGTGGCCTTTGCGTCATGTGATTGTCGGTGTGGAAGGCACCCATCTCTCCCGCAAAACCATCGAAATGCTGAATGCCTGGAAGCCCGCCGGGGTCTGGCTGCGTGAAAACAATACGGAAAACCCCCGTCAGATCGAAGAGATGATTTCGCTCATCAATCTCTATGCATCGCTCGACGGTTCCCGCGAGAAAAATCCGCTTATCTGCATGGCTCAGGAAGGCGGTCAGACCGGAAACCTGCTTCAGATAGACGGCGCACTGACCTGCCAGGAACTTGCGGCGCTGGACAGCCTGGATGCCATCAAAAAGGCGGGGCGCCAGGTGGCGGAAACGGCTTTGAGTGCCGGCGTGGGTGTATTGCTTGCCCCTCGCCTGGATCTTTTTTTTCCCGGCCGAAGCCGTGAAGAAGACCGCCCGCATTATTTCGGCGACAATAAGGAATCGGTGATTCAGGCGGGGCTTGCCTATGCCGGAGGGCTCATGGAGGCGGGCGCACTGTCAGTCGTAAGCAGTTATCCGGGCATGGGCAGCGCCGTGCATCAACCGCGAAGGCTTCCGGTTGTGGAAGAAACGGATATTGAAAAACTGGCGGAGGCCATGCTGCCTTTCGCCGAGGCTGCCGCCTATGATATTTCCGGGATACTCGTAGGAAATGTTTCTGTGCCGGCTCTGGATAAGGAACGCCCCGACCGTCCCGCTTCCTTATCACCCCGGCTGGTTCGTGAAGTGTTGCGACGTCAGTTCGGCTATACCGGTGTAGTGCTTGCCTCCGACATTATCGAGGCAGGCGTCTGGTCCGGTAACGAGCCGGAAACTGATCTTGTCGATGCGCTGAAAGCGGGCTGTGATGCTGTCCTGATTTCATCTGCAAATACAGAGCAACTCGGGCGTATTGCTCAGGAAGTTATGCGGGCGGCGGATCGGGGCATTTTGAATAAGAGTGAACTTGATGCTTCGGCGCGACGTCTGGACAGCTGGCGTCAACAAATTGCCCGCCAGCGTTCTGCAGTCATGGTGGAGGTGGAGGGGGAGCCTCACGATGTGACAGAAACGATTCCGGAAAGCGCCCCTGCAGTGCCGGAAGCGGATGTTGTGCCTGAAACGGTAAAAACCGCTCCGGCGGAAAAAGAAACCGCAGAAAGTGCAGAGGAAACGCCTGCGCCCTCTTCAGAGACGGCTCCGCCTCGTTCAACCATTATTGATCAGGAGGCAGTCCCCGAACTGGTGGAAGAAAAGCAGCCCCAAGCGAAATCGCCCGAAGAGGTCGAAGCAACTCCGGCTGCGGTGCAGGAAGCGGTGCCTGTGATCGAAGAAACCGCACCGCCGCAGGAGGAGAAACCCGCCGCACCTCAAGAGAAAGCTGTTGTACAGGAGACGAAAAAGGATACCCCCAGTCCCCAGCCGCAAGGCACCAAAATGCTTTCCTACACCATACAGCCCGGTGATACTTTAAGTAAAATCGCCACAACCCATCAGGTTTCTTCCTCAGATCTGATGAAATGGAACGGGCTGACAAATGGAGACATCAAATTCGGAAAAAAATTAACCATCTATGTGCCCGAGGCAGGAAATGCGCCGGAGCAGAGTCAACCGTCCGGTGCAGAAGTTTCTGTGGAAAAAACGGTTGAAGATGTGGTGACAGAAATTATCAGCCCGGATCATGCTGCTGCAGCCGAAACAGAATCAGAAGGTATTGCGGAGGTTGCTCCGGTGCAGGAGACGGCGGGTAATTCCCCCGAAACAGCAGCAGCGCTTGAAGCGGTTACGACAGAGCAGGTGGAAACTGAACCCGTAACGGCCGAGGATACCAGTTCGGTACCTGAAGCTGAAGAAATACCCCCTCCGCTGACACCTTCCAGAGAAACCGAAAAGAATTCGGCTGATGAAGTGCTTCCTGAAGAAGCGACGGATGTAATCAGCGATCTGGATTCACAGACCGACTTTCAGCCTGCTTCAGACCTGCTGGAGCCCTCCGATGAAAAACAGGACGAGCGTCCGGAAAGTATGATCCCTCCCGTGAGTCCTCCTGTAGAGTATACTCAGGCACCGGATGACGCTCCCGTGCAGGCGGAGAACAGTGCGGATGAAAATAAAGAGGCTTCATCGCAGACTGAAGATACAGCGACACCGGAATTCGGCTCTTATGTGATTCAAGTGGGCGATACGCTGCATTCCATCGCAAAGCGCTACAACACAACAGTGCAAAACTTAATGGCAATCAACGGCATCCAGGACGCCAACCTAATTGTCCTTGGAAAAGAGATCAAGGTGCCCCTTCCCTGATCTCTTTTGTTTCAGACTGATGAACGAAGGTACCCGATTAAAGGATTGTCTGCTTAAAAGCCCGGCGGTTTTGAGATGATGGCATCGCCGCCATCTTGTGCATTTCAACCCTGAGGTTTGCTGCCATGAAGGTCATTATTCAAATACCCTGTTACAACGAAGAAAAGACGCTGGGTATTACCCTTGATGCGCTGCCTCGTACGCTGGAAGGCGTTGACTCGGTTGAATGGCTTGTTATAGACGACGGTTCCACGGACGGCACCGTTGATCTTGCCATTCGCAAGGGGGTTCACTGCGTTGTCAGAAACAGGCGCAATAGAGGGCTTGCTCATACTTTTCTGCACGGTCTCAATGCCTGTCTGCAGCGTGGCGCCGATATCATTGTAAACACCGATGCCGACAACCAGTATTGTGCAGATGATATTCAGAAATTGATTCATCCCATACTGACAGGTGAGGCGGATATGGTGATCGGAGCACGGCCTATAGATGACATCCGCCACTGGTCTTTCCAGAAAAAAATTCTGCAGAAAATAGGCTCAAAAGTAGTGCGCCTGGCAAGCGGCACTGAAATTGCCGATGCGCCGAGCGGATTCCGTGCCATCAGCAGAGAAGCTGCCGTGCGGCTGAATGTTTTCGATAATTACACCTACACACTGGAAACCATCATACAGGCAGGGCGCAAAGGCATTCCCGTCATGTCGGTGCCTATCCGAACCAATGATGAGTTGCGTCCGTCCCGGCTGATGAAGAGCATCCCCGAATATGTCCGCAAGTCGCTTTTTACTGTTGTTCGGATTTTTATGACTTATCGGCCGTTCCGCTTCTTTGCCATGCCCGGGCTGCTTGTTTTTGGTGCAGGATCTTTGCTGCTCCTGCGTTTCCTCCTTTTATACTGGTTGGGCGATGGAGCAGGGCATATTCAGTCTGTTGTGCTCAGTGCGCTTCTCCTGGGAACAGGGCTGGCGCTCATGGTCGTGGGGCTGATCGCCGACCTGATAGGTGTGAACCGGCAGCTGCTGGAAGATATACGCAGCAGAGTCCGGGAATTGGAGTATACGCTTACCCGGCTGGAAAAAAGCACACGCCCTCAAAGCGAAGCTGATAATACAGAAGGAGAAAAATGCCCTGACGAAACGATCCGATGAGGCTGGAACACTTTTTCTCCGAAAAATGTTCTCATAACAGGACATAAAACCGTGACTTTTAAAGGGCTGAAACATGGCTGCTGTTTTAATAACACCTCTGGTCGCACTCTTGTTTATGGCGATTATCTTCGGTCTCTGGACCGGCACCCAGCTGCTGGCAGAAAAAAGACTGGGGTACCGTGTACAGGGCTGCAAAGGCCCGACGCGAGGTGCCCGGGGCGAATCGTTGTGCTGCAAAGGCGGAGGACGCCTTTGCTCAGAAGCGGATGATGGACACCGGCATCTGACGCACTAATCGCCGGATCCCGCTTCTCTATTCCTGCTTTTCGTTATCTTGTTTTGTGATACCATAATCCGTGGAATTTGCTTGTGTCTTAGACTGTTGCCTGCAGTCCGGTGATTCGAAGCACAAGATGTGGAATGGAAAAGATGGCAAACGTTGAGATCAGTGTAATCGTTGTGGCAAAAGACATAACAGATGCACTGCCCACATTATTGACCTGTTTTGAACAGCAGAGCATGCCGACGGCACGGTATGAACTTATTCTTGTGTCCTACGGGGAAGCGCAGCCGGACGCAATGGCACGCATTGCAAAGTGTCTGACCGGCGCCTCTATTTCCGTTAAACATTATCACGAGCCCTCTTCAAGTGAGGTGAAGGCAAAGAATGTGGGAGCGCGCAAAGCTTCAGGCGCTTTGCTGCTTTTTCTCGATCCGGATTTGCTGGCAGGACCGGAGTTGCTGGAGCGTCATGTGGAGATACACGCCACTACGGGCAAACCGGTGATTGCCTTCGGTCAGTCGGCGCCTCACAGTGCGCTTCCAGGCGGACTGCTGACCCGCTGGTTTGTGAAACAGGATCACGCTCTGATGAATGTGGAGAAGCCCGAGTCTCTCTACACTCTTTCCAGCCGCCACTGCAGTTTGTCCCGCGGCCTTTTTCTGGAAGAGAAAGGATTTCCGGAAGATTTCGAAGCTATGCGTGCGGCCGATATTCTTCTGATGCGGAAGCTGATCGAAAAGCGTTGTGTTCCCCTGCGATTACCGGGTATTCAGGCTTTTATCTGGCGGGCATCAAATTTTGATGAAGAATGCGCCAGGCATTACAGAGAAGGATATGACCTTGCCCGTCTGGCTTTTCTGCTGGATGACCCGGAGCTGTTAAAAAATTTCGGCCTGCAATGTTCTTCTTTCAGGTACTGGCTGGCAGAACTGTACATGCCCTTTTATGTACGCACCTGCCGCTCCCATACACTGGACATGCGTGTGCACGGGCACAGCTGCCGCCGTGTATTGGTTTATGAACGCCATCGGGGAGCCCGGGCGGCACATCACCGCTATGGCAGCGGCAGGAATGAAGTCCTGAGATGGTCCGGCAAGACGACCGTAGAGGAATAAATATTTCAGAAACGGCCTTTTTTTTAGTAAATGAAGCCCGAGCTGTCAGCGTTGTGATGATTCCCCTCCTCCTGCTATGATGACTGGCACGAAATAATAAGGAAAAGCAAGATGAAACAGTGTATTGTATCGCCCAACGGACCGCCTGCTGCCGGGCCTTATTCTGCTGCCGTACGGGCAGGAAATCTGTTGTTTATATCCGGGCAGGGGTCGCTTGCCCGGGATGGCAGCGGTTATGTTGCCGGAACAATTGAGGAAGAAAGCCGTAACGCTCTGGAAAACCTGAAGGTTATTTTGCAGGATGCCGGCCTTGGTTTGGAAAATGTGGTGAAAACTACAGTCTTTCTCCGGGATATGGCAGACTTTTCACGGTTCAATACCCTGTATAAAGAATATTTTACATGGGATTGTCCGGCACGGACCTGCATAGCAGCGGCCGGTTTGCCGCTGGGTATGCAGGTGGAAATAGAGGCAATCGCCGCTTTTCCGGAAGAAAAATAATGAGACGCGGTTTTTTACAGTTTGTGGGCGTGGTTCTTTTCCTGTGTCTTGCCGGTGCTCCGCTGCATGCTCAGGAAGCGACTGTAATGAATAATGAAGGGGTGGATGCGTTTAATCGGGGCGATTTTTCCCGGGCGGTCATGCTGCTGGAAGAGGCGCTTGCACTGGACGACTCCAATACTGCTATCCGCCGGAATCTTTGTAACGCCTATCAAAAAAAAGCGGAATTGCTGGCGGCGGAACGGGAGTTCACCCTGGCGACTCAGATCCTGCGCAAGGCTGTAAAAGTTGATGCGGAAAACGCTTCTCCCTTCATGCAGATGGGCGCCTATTACCTTTCGCAGGACAAAGTCGCCGATGCCATCGATGCGCTGGAGGAGGCTATCGGGCTGGCACCGGGGAACCTCATGGCTCATGAACTGCTCGGGCAGGCCTATTATGAAGACAACGACTTATATTCTGCCCGGGTGCAATGGGATTATGTACTTGCCGTAGATCCGGAAAGACCAGGGCTGGCGTCCCGTTATGAAAAGGCATTTCGGGAAGAATCGGTCGAACAGGAGTTCAATCGATGGAAAGCCAATCATTTCATTATCAATTATCCTAAAGATACACCGGCACGGCTGAGAGGGGCAATCACGACGATTCTGGAGAGAGCGTACCTTGATGTTGGCAGAGCGCTGGGCGGTACCTATCCGCCGTCGCCTGTGCAGGTAGTGCTTTATTCTTTTGAGCAATTCGGAGAAGCGACCCGTATGCAGGGGCATATAGGTGCGGTATATGACGGAAAAATCCGGAGCCCTCTTACAGATACCGATGGCGAATGGATTGCCGAAGATGAATTAAAAAGACGGTTAGTTCATGAGTATGTACATGTTGTAGCGCGGCAGATTGCCGGAGACCGCCTTCCCTGGTGGCTTAATGAAGGGCTCGCGGAAACCCTTTCGAAATCTTTAGTCTCCCGTGATATCGATCAGCTGAAAGCGATTTACAACGAAGACAAGGCGCTTCCTCTGGCATCCATGGAAAGTGCCCAGATGGAACATCGCAGTGCCGACGATTTGCGGAGGGCTTATCTGCAGGCGCATGCCACAGTAGATCTGTTATGGAACCGCTACGGCCGCAACAAAATGCTCGTTTTTCTGCGCAGCCTCGCACGGGGCGAGGAAAGTGAAAGCGCCTTTAAATCCATTTATCGGCGCAACTACGAAACCTGCCAGAACGAAGTGGCGGCACTCTATCTCTACTGATCCTCTCTTTCCTCATCCTGCAGTTCGTCTTTTCCCTGAAAGACAGAAACTGTACTGACCGTTGCTTCCGGATGCAGCCCCTGACTGTCAACGCGTATCAGGCGCCAGGAGCCGTTGATTGCCGCTGGTGTCATAATAAGGTCGGTTTTTCCCCAGGGTATCTGGTCGTCCATTCGCGCTTCCCGATGGGTGTGCCCCACCAGAAGATAATCCAGAGGATCATCGACGAAGAGCGTCAGTTGGGCATGTATGCCCATCCCCGGATCATAGCGATGGGTAAGACCGATACTCCATCTGCAGGGGCGGAGCTGCCGTCTGTATAAATATAAATGTGCACTCTGTACGCCCATTTCATCGGCAATCAGATAATCTTTTGTATCAAAAGACAGATAGCCGTCGCGCCCGTATTGGAAAGCGTAGGTTAATCGCTCAAAATAGTCGGCGTAATGCGTGCCTGTGCGGTCATGATTGCCGGGAGTGATATAAGTAGGCATACGGCAGGTATCGAGAATGTCCAGAAAACGCCGGAATTCTTCCGGTGTGCCCCCGTCGGTCACATCCCCTGTTATAAGTGCAAACTGCGCTTCCGCCGCATTGACCTGTTGTATCAGTTCTATAAGAATATCACGATCCGAGCGTTTATGCCGTCCGGAACCGGTGTGCATATCCGTGATATGGGCTAACGCATAGGCATCCGGAAACGCATCCACAACGTAGACTGAGCGCAAATTAACATCCCGGATGTTTTGACATTCGCCTTGAAGAGCATAGGTGCCGCTGGGGACATGAGAAGGAACAACAGCACTGCCGGAGACCCTGTCACCGCGTTTGTCATGCCAGGTCACCGCCATAGGATAGACGCCTGTTTCTCCGCTGAGACTTAACTCGCACGCTTCCCGCACAATCACTTCAAAAGTGCTTTCCCGAAGAACCTGCACTGGCTGACCGTTGTTGGGCACTCGGATAAGATCAAGGGCCCCTTCCGTGTTTCGCGCCTGCGCTGTGAGCGCGCAGAATGCTAAGCATCCGGCAAGAAAAACAAATCTACAGTTACACATAGTTTTCAATCCTTTGATTTTTGCGGAGCCGGACGCCATACCGGATTCAGCGCACCATACTTTTCGTGCGTCAATTGTTTTTGTGTTATCCCGTCGAAAGAAGAGGCATAGAGCTGGGGCATACCGCTTTCGTTCGATACATAAACAATCCATTTGCCGTCAGGAGACCAGGAAGGGGACCAGCACTGATACTCTTTTGCGCCTGCTATGGCAGTAACACCGGCTGTGGTCGCCTGTATCAGGTAGATACCGCTGTATCCGTTTCTGAAGGATTCAAAAGTAATCCAGTTGTTGTCAGGAGACCATTTGGGATTCCAATCCGCAGCGGGATGATTGCTTAAGTTTGCAATGCCGCGACGGCCGATCATGAAAATCTCCCGGTCTCCGCCCTCGTTGCATTCATAGGCAATTTGCCTTCCTTTAAAGTCCGGAGTGACAGCATACCGGACATAACGGGTACTCTGTCCGGTCAGAAGAGACAAAAGGGGGATCACCTGATCGCGGGTCACAATAAAGATTTCCGTGCTCAGCTTGGGCGGCATGCCCGCCACCCCGATGGCAAGAAGGGCACCATTTTTTTCAGCCTCCTCCTTCAAAGCAAAGAGGCCGAGGGAGTCGGCCGCCAACTGATCATCGGGATCCAGTGCTTTGAGCATATCCGTTGATGGGAGCCATGCGGGTGACAAAAGGCCTTCGTGCCCGCCGCCCCAGAGTTCTTCACGTTGTGATTCCAGATCATAGACAGCCAGCGAACGCAGTGGTGTGTCCCCGACCTCGCTGCAATACGCAATCTTGCGGCTGTCGGGCGACCACGCAGGCTCATAGTTCCAGGCATATGTATGAGGAAGAATCTCAGTCGTTTCTGTGTCCACAGAATAAACACAGACGGAATAGCCCCCTTCTATTCTGGATTGATATGCGACCCTGCTGCCGTCAGGCGACCATTGGGGCGCACTGTCACTCAGGCCCCGGCCGGGCGTCCGTACCTCGCCCGATCCAAGATCCAGGCATGCCAGCTGATAATCGAAAGGAGATTCACCGGTGATAAAAGCAATTGTGCCCGACTGGCATAATGTTGCATTCAGTACAAAGAGTGACACAGTTAAAATCATTGCCTTCTCCTGAAATCACGGACAGGGCCGTAGAAAAGAATGGAACAACTTTGAAGCGCTGTCTCCGGAAATGAATGAGGGAAGCAACCATAGAAACATGCTTTTTAATTCTTCAAAGCCAGAGTCATGGTAATATGAAAAAGCGGGTAATGGCAAACCAGGTGCACTTTCTTTTTCTGAACCGGGGAAATTTCATATCATTAATTGTTGACAATCATGCAGGGAAAAGAAAATAATGGATAACGGTGATATTGACGGGCTAAGCAAGTTATGACAGAAAACGCAAATAAAACGGCACTTTTTGGTTTTCCGGCAGGGATTGAAAAGACGGGAAAAGTATTGTCTTTTAATCATCTGTTTCCTGTATAATTAAAAATCATTTAAAGTCTTGACATCTGAATTAATATTTACTACAATATTTGTCAAGAGTTTACTTGTGCTGATAAAGCACTGTCCCGATGTTCACTGTGCGACAATGTGGGTTAAGCTTGTGCGGAGATCATTTCGACGCCGCCTAAAAAAGTAAGGTGCGTATATGGCCAGAATGTGGTCAGGCCTGAAAAAATCTGCCGGTAAGAAACGGCTGGTGATCGATGTTGGCACCAGTGCCGTTCGTGTATGCGAACTGGCAAAGACAAAAACAGGCTATGAAATCAGCAAATACGTCCAGCGCGAGTACAACTCCGATCCTTCACTGGAGGAGCAGGCACGTAATCAATTGCGAAGCAATGCCTTGCTTGAAGCGCTGAAGGAATCCAAAATCCGACGACGGAAAACAGTGCTGGGTGTGCCGGGTCAATCCGTATTTACCCGCTGCAGAACATTGCCGCCTGTTGCGGAGTTCAAAGTAAATCAGATCGTCCGATATGAAATTCAACAGCAGATCCCCTTCGGACTTGATCAGATTGCAATGGATTATCAGGTACTGCAGAAGACGGAGCAAGGCGGCTATGATGTGATGATGGCCGCCATCAAAGTTGATGTTGTAGAAAAACATCTCGAAATCCTCAAGGCTGCAAAAGCGTCTGTGGATACAGTAGATGTGTTGCCCATTGCCGCGTACAACTGGCTGCTTCATCAAAAAGAAATGGGACAGCAGGGAGACTGTGTCGCCCTGATCGATATTGGCGCGTCCACTACGGACATTGTGATTGAACGGGGCAATCAGTTTCGCTTCACCCGTCCTCTGAATATCGGAGGCAATGACATTACCCGTGCGCTGGCGGAAGCGTTTAATCTCGATTTTATCTCGGCGGAGAAAATCAAACGCGAACGTGCCTTCGCACCGACAGGTGATCCCCAACGTGACGGGAAAAGCGGTGAAGTGATCGGTCAGGTGCTGCAGCGTTTATCAACCGAAATTATTCGTTCCTTTTCATATTTCCGTTCACTTCCCGGCGGCGGGCAGGTCAACAGAATTCTTCTGACCGGCGGCTGCGCCCGTTTAAAAAACATCGTGCCTTACCTTCGGTCGCAATTGGGCATGGATGTGCGTATTGCACCGGTGATCAATAACATTTCCATCGGCGAAGGGGCATCGTCCGTTAAAGCGGCCCCTGAACAGGCCTGTGTTGTACTCGGGATGGCTGCCCGGTGCTGGGAACCCGTAGCGATTAATATCAACCTGATCCCGCCACGCATTCTTGAAACGGCACGCCGAAAAGATCAGGCACTCTATTGGGGGCTTTCAATTGTCGCCCTGATTCTCATTTTTGCTTCCATGGTTCCATCGGCTGCCAAAGAAAACAAGCGGGTGAAGCAGCGCATCGATGAACTGCGCAGCGCAATTCGTGCTTATGATCCTGAACTGGTACAGCGGATCCGGGTGGGCGTGCCTGTTCCGCAATCGGAGCTTCGTTCCCAGCTGGATGTCCGTAAGCGGCAGCTTCAGACCCTTGTCGGCCAGGTGGATGTGCTTGAAAAAGCAAAACGCCAGCGACGCTTCTGGCTGGACGAATTTGCCTTTATCAACGAAGCCCGGCCTACGCTGGGTCAGATGTGGTTTTCCTCCATGGAAAGCTGTGTCGTGGAAGAAGAGAAACCCCAGCAGCAGCATGGACCTGCAATGCGCCCGCCCTCTGATGAGGAAGGATCCAGTGTTGCGCCACAGCGCCGAGGGTTTCCGGGGCTGCAGTTTCCCGGTGCGAGCGGGGCTGCTTCTGATCAACAGGGAATGGGGCGCGGGAGACCGGGCGGTCAAGCCGAGGAGAAAGTCAACGATTACGCCATTCCGAGGGCAAATGGCGTGATCATTCATGGTTTTGCCGAATCCGATGAAGTAATCAACGAGTTTGTTAAAGGGCTTCGAACTACCTCGCGTCAGATGCCCAACACTTGGTATGTGAGTGCAAGCAGAGTGATTTTTAGCGAGGGCAGTGTGAGACGCGTTCCCTGGAGTATTCTCAATGATGCGCCCACAGAAGGAGGGATTACAGATCGCGGTGCTCCGGGCGGTGCAGGCGCTCAGGGAAAGGAAACCCTTTTTACCTTTACCATTGAAGTCGCTCTTCATTATACGGCGGATAAGCCGTCCCCACCAACTCCGACGGAGGACGGAACTGTATGAAGTATAAAGCGCAAATAGCGGGTCTCCTGATCCTTGCCTTAATAGGTGGCGGTTTTTTTGGTGTCTGGCACTTTTTCTTTAAAGAGCTTTTCGCGGGATATCAACAAGACAGTGCGCTGAAAGATTCTCTTGAAGCGACTTTAAAACAAATGGAAGATAACTTCAGCGGCTATAAACCGGAACTGCTGATCGATGAATGGCAGAACATGGTGCAGCCCTGGCGTAATGCCCGTGAAGAGCGAGCCAAGTTTTTTAATTTTGGCGGCTGGTATGACATTGAAATTAAACCGCAGGAGGACCGCATCCTTAAGTTCTGGTATACAGAAGAAACCAATACCATGCTTATGGAGCTTTACAAAAAAGTCTACGAAAAAATGGGTGGTTATGACCGCTTCCCTCTTGATCTTCGTGCCATGCTGAATGTGCCGAAAGAAGAGGACTGGTCAGGTCAGAATGTGACTAAAGAACAAATTGATCTGTCACTTCGCAAACTGCAGTTTGGTATTCAGCTTTCGGAATTTCTGCTGAAAGCAAATATCGGCAGTCTGACCACAATAGCGGTATGGCCCAGGCGTTTTCCCGAAGCGCATCAGCAGATGCTGGGGCTACAGACGGTGGGGCTGAACTTTACCATGACTGCCCGGGATCTTGTGCGTTTTCTTGAATCTTTACGTCAGGAGCAGCGGTACTTTACTGTAGATGCGCTGCGCGTGACCTATCCCTATATATCTTATGCGGGTGAGCCTCAGTTGAATGTCCGGTTATTGCTGACACAGGCTAATTATAGACCGCCGCACGAAGAATCAGCTCCTGGTGCCGCAGTAGCAGGAGCACCCGGTGCTGCTTTTGGTCCCGGCGGAAGTCCCATGGTGATCCCGCCGCGTGAAATAGATCCGGACAGGATCACGGTAAAACCTGAAGAACTCGGTCCTGTCGGTCGCTTCTGGAAGTGGTTTAAACGGACAGTTCTTTATATGAATTGATAAAAAAGTTGTGAATTGTCATGTATTGGTATACACTAACCTGATTCAGGAAACTGAAGTAAATGGATAAACTTCAAAAACTCGGTGCCTGGCTGTGGCGTAACAAAGAGCGCATGGTGCTCATTGTTATGCTTGCTGTGCTTGCTTACCGTGTTTATGGAATTTTTAATCCGCCTCCGGAGGAGGCCTGGGCACGTTTGCCCCAGCCGAAGTTGGAACTGCCGACAGAACACGATGAAAGGCAGGAACTTGGTTTGCCGAATCTGCCGGCTTTACCGGCACCCTCGGGATTGCCTGGCGTGTATACGTCGCTTTATGAGCGCAATCCTTTCTGGTACTATTCCGGCCAGAAAACAAGTTCGGCTTCGGAGCAGGTAAGTGCCGCCGATTTGAATATTGAACTGGTGGACATTCAGAATGTGCGCGGAAAGCCCCGGGCAAGACTTAAGACCTCACGGACAACGAAGTGGTACTCTGAAAACGAGCAGTTTGAAGAGTTTGAAGTAACAAGTATTGATGCGGAGAATCAAAGTGTTGTTGTTTATTCGCAACGCTACTCCAAATCTTTTACCCTGGAAAAACAATGAAGTTAACCCGAAGAAAGCATGAAGGCATGACCGTAAAGAGAAGATGCCGCAAACCGCGGGAGGAAAAGACCGTCATGAATAGTAAAAAAACAGCGACAGTGACACTGCTTTGCGTTATGCTCCTTGCATATATTGCCATGCCGCTGGCTCATGGACAAGATGTCGAAGATGCGCAGCCTGCGGTCAATGGTGCACCAGTCATGGAAACTACGAAGCTTGACGCCACTGTCACCGAGGCAGAAGGCTATTTCAGGCGCGGCGTTGATCTTTACAAGCAGGACTTGTTCAGAGAAGCGCTGACGGAGTTTAACCGCGCTCTGGCTTTGGATCCGAATTTTGCCGAGGCAAGAGAATTCCAGAGCAAAGCCAATATAAAACTTCAGCAGGCGCTTGTCGGTGCTGCTACTGCGGAAACTCCGGTTTTTCAAACCATTGAACCCACGACGCTTCGTGCCAACGAGGGGCGCATGGATTTGAGCGCCGACGAAATCAGGCAGGAGCGGGTTCGCGAATTAATGAGCCACGGCGCCAAGTATCTCGAAGCGGAGCATTACACCACAGCTGTGGAAATTTACAGCAATGTTCTGCTGATCGACCCGGAAAATCAGGCAGCGAAAGACGGGTTGCATAAAGCCACTTTGGGTGCCCATGATACCAAAATAAAAGACAACAAGAGCGGGGTCGCAGAAGACCGCGGTATGATTCAGGGCTTTATAGAGTCTTCCAAGCGGCTGCCCGAAGGTGCCGATGCCCGGGGTATCAAGCCCTACCGTTTTTCTGTGCCGGAAATTGCTGAAGAACGGGAGGAAGTAAAAGAGATGAGTGAGATCGAGAAAATCCTCGAATCTCCCGTCAGTATCGAATTTGAAGATATCCATATCAACGAAATCGTTGACTTTATTGCGGACAGCTATGACGTAAATATTGTTATTGATAATCGTGTGGTTGCGCCCCCGCCCAGAGCTGTACCCGTAGTGGCTGCTCAACCGGGCGCTGTTCCCGGCGCACCTGGCGCTTTTCCCGGCGCTCCCGGTGCCCCCGGCGCTTTTCCCGGCGCTCCTGGTGCCGCTCCCGGTGCCTTCCCACAGGCCCCAGGCGCTCCCGGTGCCAGACCCTCCGGTGTCGCTGCAGGTCCAGGAATGAGTTCCACCTATGGCTCTGAAATTGAAGTGGATCCCGTGTACGGAGAAAAGACCGATGGAAGGGTTCCCTATATCAACTTGAAGTCGGTCACCTTGGGTGAGGGTCTGCAGGCGTTATTGCGCCCGCTGGGTCTTGACTATGCCGTACAGCCCGGTTTTATCTGGATTAGCAAACCGACCGTGATCCGCCGGGAATCTTTTGAAAAACTTGAGACACGGTACTATGAACTGCGTAATGCAGGTTCTGAAACGTTGTTCAAAGTTGTGCTGCGTAACGTTCTGGGCGGTGTTGCTGATACTTATGGCTACGGTGGTGGCATGGGCGGCTACGGTGGTGGCATGGGCGGCTACGGTGGCGGCATGATGGGTGGCGGCATGGGCGGCTACGGCGGTGGCATGATGGGCGGCGGCATGGGCGGCTACGGCGGTGGCATGGGTGGCGGACGCGGTGGCTATGGTGGCTATGGTGGCGGTCGTGAC
>Ga0255347_1000354_pt1 | contig 85694 bp, 65 predicted proteins | sample wastewater_treat_2_FD_192479 | JGI IMG/M metagenome (GOLD analysis project Ga0255347, IMG submission 192479) | Wastewater microbial communities from Lulu Island WWTP, Vancouver, Canada - plant24 | ecosystem: Engineered > WWTP > Wastewater > Unclassified | place: Canada: Vancouver, British... | reverse complement strand
TTAACGCCTGTGGACTTGACGGCAATGCTCTCTCGGTTCAAAAATAACGAGTTAGTAACCAGCAAGGTTGAAACAGGAATTCAACAGAAAATCTAACGAAACTTTTATAGATTTTTATAGGTTTTAACAGGTTTTTATAAGTTTGAAAAAACGGTTAAAAACACCAGAGAAGTTTTTGACAACAATTAAAGAGTATAATAAACAGTCTAGAACAGATGGGTATCACGTTAACCACAACCTGTTGGGATATGTTGAATTATTAGGAAAAGCTAAAGCTAATTAGTTACATTACTATTACTTAAAACCGTTAAATAAGAATCTTAAAAGCAAGCGTTATAAGTTTAACCTAATTATATTTGTCTGAAGTTATAGCTTAGGACTTATTCAATAAATCCAAACTAAAGTTCAATCTGCGTATGGTTTCTTCTTTGCCTAAGATGTCGGCAACTTCTACACTTCCGCCAGGGGTGGTTTCGAGACCTGTTAGGGCGACACGGAGACAGGATAAGAGTTGACCTTTTTTCCAGCCGTTATCTTCAGCAAGCTTTGACATGCTTTCATAGATGGTGTCGTGGTTAAATTCATCTAAAGATTCTAGGACGGAGATAGCCATAGGTATTGCAGTACGCGCATACTCTGGATCGGTTTTCATTTTCTTATGATTAAATAGCGATACATCATATTCTTTAAAGTCGTCTATGAATAAAACCTTGTCATAAATATCTGAAAGAATTTCTACTCTTGTATGTAAGATATTTGCAAACTTAGCATAGTCATATCTGCCCGCAATTGCAGATTTTTCAAAGTATGGAGTGGCAAGTTCAAGGAACTTCTCTATAGGCAACTCACGAATGTATAGGCTGTTTAGCCAACGCATTTTCTCTTCGTTAAAGATACTAGATGATTTAGTTAGGTTATCCACATTGAATATTTCTATCATTCTATCCATTGTCATTTTTTCTTCGTCTCCACCTGGTCCCCAGCCAAGAAGTGCTATATAGTTTACTATAGCTTCAGGGAGATATCCTTTAGCAATGAAGTCTTCAAAATTAGCATCGCCATAGCGCTTAGATAGTTTTCTAGTTGCATCTTTCATAATCGGCGGGAGGTGCATATATGCTGGGCGGTCCCACCCGAATGTGTCATACATTAAATTGTATTTTGGTGTGGATGATAGATATTCTGTGCCACGTATAACATGAGTTATTCCCATAAGGTGATCATCTACTACGTTTGCAAAATTATATGTAGGCATGCCATCTGATTTGAGTAAAATATTGTCCTCTAAATCCGAACTATCAATTACAATTTTTCCATATACAATATCTTCATATTCGGTAGTTATGTTTTCAGGAATGTTTTGTCTAATAACATAGGGAATACCTGATTTCAATTTTTGTTCCACTTCTTCTTTTGATAGATGTAGGCAATGCTTATCATACTTTCTCACGCCATTTTCATCAACTAAAGATGCAAGACGCTCTTTATCGCAAAAGCAATAATATGCTCCACCCAGTTCAACTAGTTTTTTAGCATATTTTGCATAGATTTCTTTTCTTTCACTTTGAACGTATGGACCATAATCTCCACCATTTAGTGGACCTTCATCGATTTGCATATTAGCCTTTTCAAGGGTGCGATCTATAAGCTCAACAGCACCTTCAACTTCTCGCTCTTGGTCAGTATCTTCTATACGGAGTATAAAAACACCGTTATTGTGGCGTGCAAATAAATATGCATATAACGCAGTTCTTAAATTCCCAACATGCATAAAACCCGTTGGGCTTGGTGCAAATCTAGTTCTTACAGTTTTCTTTTCCATTCCTACCTCAAAACTTCATTATTCATTATCATTAGATTAAATTATATTCAAAACAAAGAGTTTAGACAAGCATACATATAAAGGCAAGCTAGATAAGCGTTAATGAAATCCTCGATATTAGTGGGATGTACGATATTAATATTTCACTATAAGGCTATTGATATATTACACATATTGGAAATTTGGATAGGCATATAGGTAAAAGTAAGTGCTATAGATATTGAGGTATGTGATTAAAACATGTAGTGTAAATTTTTACTATTATTTTCTTTATATAAGCCTATTGTAATACTGCATATTTTTTCGGTACAATTAAATTATCAAAATTAAAATCGGGTATTGTTTTTTTAATCAAATATCTGTAAGGAGTTTTTATGAAAAAAGGAGCATTTGGATAGTGATACTACTGATAGTATCAATATTAGTTACATGTACGCTTGTTGCATGTAAAGATAAACCATCGGATGATAATACGCAAGGTGATGGGAATAATACAAACGGTGATGACACTAATAATAATGACGATACCGAGATAACTCCTTTAGATATTATAACTGGGCTCACTGATAAATTTAAGATAACTTGCAAAATGACATATACCGATCCCGATTTTCAATATATGAATGAAGAATTTAATATTTATAAAGATGGGAACGCATTTTTAACAGAAGAGAACGATAGCGATGGATATTTGTATCGATATTATAAAAAATCTACTACAACTGATTATTGGGCAGAGTTTGTGCTACCTGTAGATGAAGAGGCGTGGAGCCATATTACTTCAGACCAAACTGCAGATACTTTACTGGATGTTAATGGTATAGACCTTTTAGGTTATATACTCTACTACTTTTTCCATCCATCATATGGACATAAAGACCAAGCAGAACTTGTATCTACGGAAGTATTGACGATAGGAGATGTAAACTACACCTGTAATAAATATGCTTATTCAGATGCTATTTTTGGTACAAATAAGGCATTTTGGATTGTAAACATTAGTGGTGTTGACTATTGTTTAAAATATACCACAGACAGTTATTCCGTCGAAGTAACAGCGTATCAAACTACAAACGTTGCGTTTCCAGACACAAAAGGCATAGCACTTCCAGAAGACAAAGATATTCCTTGGGAAGATAATGATGGCGAAGATGGGGAAGAGAGTAGCGACGCACTTTTACTTTCATTACATAACGGAACGATAAATGGGCTTAATGCGACTATAGAAGTTGCGCATGATGAAGATATGTATGCTTTCGCAAATCAATTTGTTCGGGTATCTAAAGGTGCTGTCTATACAGTTTATGATGATGAGGCGTTAACGGTTGAATCTAACTGGTGGAATTTGCCAGTACAAGATGGTAGTAATATTTACTATGTTGAAGTTGTTTCCGAAGATCGTTCAAAAAGTACTGTATACACACTCAACATCTTTAAAAACCATTATGTAAAAATTTCATATATGAGTGAAGGTGTTGAAGTCGCTAGTGAACAAAAGGTAACTCATACAACACTAGGTTGGGGGCCAAAGGCATATCGCCGTGGATATATACTTAATGGTTGGGGCTCAGAAGGACATTATATAACAGGCGCCACGAGTTTTAATGCAAACTGGCTTAAACTTGATACGTATATAAGAGTAAATGATTTAGAAAGACCAGACACAGAAGGTGAGTATGTATTCTTTGGTGAATATCCACAAACATTAAAAGAAGCCGACGTAACAGTAGGAGATACTCCTGATATTAATACTGGACACTACTTAGGGAGCGATGGGTTTTATTATGCTAGAGTATTAGAGGCTACTACATATAGTCATTACACATCATATAAATTTGATGACGGCACTAGCGTCGAAGAAGGCAAAACCTACTATTTTAAAGTTGAACCTATCAAGTGGAGAATACTTGAAATAGTAGAAGGAAAAGCACTTCTTTTAAGTGAGACAATATTAGATTTCACGACATATAGCTCAAGTGGTGACGATTATGCAAATAGTAGCGTACGAGCTTGGCTCACCAATGACTTTTATTATTCCGCACTAAAAGATACTCAAAGATCTATAATACATATTAAAGCTTCTATTGGAGATACAATATTTTTACCCAGTTATGAGGATGTAGTTAATCCAGAGTACGGGTTTAATAGTAATCCTAATGCTGAACAAGATAGCGAAAGAGGAAGGCATATAAGCGATTATTTAAAAGCTAGGGGCTTATATGTAAGAATTCGAAGTAACCACATTGCTGGTAGTGGTTGGTGGACCCGCACACCATACGATTCAGCTTATGATCCCGCCGCATATTGTGTTAGTGCGACAGGGCGAGTTGGCTATGCTCTCACGGGGGATCCTTCTTCTGTAGGTTACAGTGGTTATAGTTATGGACTCGTGCCCGCAGTGGTGATTAATATGTCATAAAATTATAAGAATTGGTACTAGTTGGTTAGAAGCTATAAAAATCCTATGGAGTGAAAATCTATAGGATTTTTCATTTAAAGTGTTGGATAAATAACTTAAGTTTTATAATACATTTTTATCCTTTGTATTGATAATATTGTTTTCTGCTGTTATAATAAAGTTGTAAATTGTGCAGTACAGATTACAAGATTATAACAGTGAGGAAAGAAGATGAAGAGATATGATGCTTCAGACAAATACGAACAGCAAGATAAGAAATGTAGCCCCTGCATGACTTTAATAACGGAATACATAGATAGTATAAACACAGGTCACCCAATTTTTACAAGTGACATACGTGAATATTTAGTAAATGACGGTGTTGATGTCGATCCTCGTAAAGTTAATGTATACATTAGTAGGTATGAAAAGAATAATGATGATTTTATTCGATATGCAAAAGGCATTTATTATAAAAGTAGTCAAACGCCTTTTGGGCAGTCTAGTATTAAGAAAAATGAGCTCGTAAGACGATTATACCTAGAAGACAATGGTGAAGTCTTTGGCTATGAAACAGGTCCTTCTCTTATTAATAGATTAGGGTTAACGACACAGGTTCCCAAATATTCTTATTTTGCAACTAACAGGCATAGAGCAGATAAGGTTAGTGATACGATTAAGCTTATCAAGCCAGTAGTGGAAGTCACAAAAGACAATTATAAATATTTGCAAATACTAGATGCCCTTATGAATAAATACAATATTGAATTTGAGGTAGACAATCCGCAAAAAATAATTCGAGAAGTAATCGATAATAACAAACTAGAGTTTGAAAAGCTTCTTCGCTATGCGACACTATACAAAAATAGAGAAATATACGAAAAAATAGCTCAGGTGGCTGTTGGGTAGTGTATTATGAATTTACATAAAGATCGCGAAAGCATGGAGTTATTAATTTCCAACATAACTAAAAGAAGCAAAATTAGGGAAGATGTGTTGGAAAAAGATTATTATGTTACATTACTTTTGGAGGAATTGGCGACAAAAGAAAACCAAGCCAATGCTTTCTTTAAGGGAGGAACTGCTCTATATAAAGCATTAAAGTCGGTAAGAAGATTTAGTGAAGATATTGACTTGACGGTTAATGTTGAAGGATTGCCTAGCAAGAGCCAAGAGCAGAAAAGATTGAAGAATGTGGCAAATGGCTTTAGTGTTTTGGATGTTAAGGAAAAATTGACGGATAAAAAAGGCATAGTTGAAGTAGCTTATAAATATAATCCGCTTTTTACTCCAGCTACAAGTGATATACTACAACGATGCGGAAATGTTAAAGTTGAGGCGACTAGCTTCACTGTTTCTAAACCAATCAAATTTATAGAAATTGCGCCTCATATATATGAGCTTGCGGATGTGAGAGAAAAACAAATCTTAGAAGATGCGTTTGAGGTAAAGCCATTTAAAATAGGAACTATTTCGTTGGAAAGAATTTTTGTTGATAAGATTTTTGCTGCTGAATTTTATTATATACGAAAGAAATGGTTGGATTTTTCAAAACATATATATGATATTACAACCGTGTATAAACTTGGTACTGTTTATGCTTTGCTAGGTAATGCTTCCGAACTGGGAGATTTAATAGAATTAAAAAGACTGGAGGAAAAGAATCGAATAGGTGGTGTTCCGGACAATGTAAAAATTAAAGACTTTGAATATTTTAAGAATATTAAGTTTTACAATAGTAGTACTTTTAAGGACGCTTTGCGCAAAATACATAATATTTATGTTTTTGATGAACGAGAAAGAATAAGCATAGAGGATGTTAAAAGTACATTAGAGATATTAAAACAAATATTTATACATTTAGGTAGTTGAAAGGTAAAAAGGCATCAAACGTTATTAAACCTATGAAAATTTTAGAATTATTTAACTCTTACATAGTAAGTGCTTCTGACAATTCCTTCACTCTTGATAGTGCCGATAGGAACTAATTTGTGCGGAGGGCTTTTAATGGAGCTGATATAAGGCAGTGTCATTAGGAACTAATTTGTTATGTGGACATAATACAAAAGTCATACTATTTTTTAGATAACCTTTAGATAAATTACACAAAAATGCGTTATTATGTATTAAAATCAAGTATTTAAAGCAAAAAATACAGTATTTTGTAATAATTACTTTACTTTTTTTTGAATAGTATGTAGTATTAGTACCTATTCAAGGTATTGCTAGACACTCATAAACGTAACGAGAATAAGTGTTGTGGGAATAAAGTTGGGAAGAAAAAAGTATAAGACTTTCATGTTTTTGGCAGGCGCACTTTTAACAGTCCTGCTAATTTTGTCTAGCGGTTTTTATTCATCTAAAACGGTTAAAGGGGAAGCTTCGGCAAGTTTAACATACTTGTTTGACTCTGTTACGAATTCATATTCCGTAACTGGATATACAGGGACTCCTACTGATTTGGTAATCCCAGGTGAATATGATGATGGGACAAATGGACTTTATCCCGTAACAAGAATTAAGAACAATGCATTTAAGTCCTGTACATCATTAACTTCAATTACCATTTTAGATGGCGTGACGGTAATAGAAGAGTATGCTTTTGACCATTGTACTAGTGCCACCTCAATAACTATTCCTGGAAGTGTGACGACCATAGGAAAATCTGCTTTCTCCCACTGCTATGCGGCAACAACCCTAACCCTAGCAAGTGGCCTAACTAGTATAGATACTTCTGCATTTGGGTATTGTAGTAAACTTACTTCTATCATTCTACCAGAAGGGCTTGTAAGTGTAGGAAGTTCTTCTTTTTATGCGTGCGGGTCGGCAACCGAAATAATATTACCTAGCACTTTGGCAACCATTTCTCCTAGCGCATTTTTAGGGTGTAGAAAAGTAACTTCAATAACAATTCCAGGAAGTGTATCAAGTATAGGTAATGGTGCTTTTGCAAACTGTGTAACTTTAACAGAAATTATCGTCGAAGAATCTAATAATTATTACACTGTCCAGGATGGCATTCTATACACTAAAGACTTGAAAACCCTAATAGCATTTCCGCCAGGGATGAACATGCCAACATACACAATACCAAGTTCGGTGACAACTATAATGCCAATGTCATTTATAGGATCTCAATGGCTAGTTACACTAGTTGTCCCAAATAGTGTGACAAGTTTTGGAGCTCAAAATTTTAGATTATGCCCTAGGCTAACTTCTGTGGTTTTTGAAGAGCCTAACCAAATTACAACTATAGGGCACTACACTTTTGAAGCATGCAAGGCTTTAAAAGAAATACACATCCCAGCTAGCGTTACCTATCTAGACAGAAGGGCTTTTGGCAGTTGTGAAAACTTAGTACATATAACTTTTGCAGAGGATAGCCAATTAACAAGACTAGGCGAACAAAGTTTTTTTAATTGTAAAAAATTACAAGAATTAAAAATCCCAGAAGGTGTGACAAAAATAGATCAAAACGCTTTTGAGGGAGCTGCACTGTTAACTTCATTAATACTGGATAGCAGTACCCCACCAACGCTTGGCTCCACTCCTTTTACAGGCTCTAAAATAGAATTATCAGATGGAAAAATATATGTTCCGGTTGCAAGTGTTGCAGCGTATCAAGCAGCTACTGGCTGGTCGACATATGCTAGTAAAATATACAGAAATCCTTTAGAGTTTGTCACGCTTGAATTAAATGGTGGAAGATTTATTAACGGAAAGTCATTTGAGCATGATGTAGCAAATAATGAAATAACATTAAATAATTTAGAAAGAGCAGGTTGTACATTTTTAGGCTGGACGGGACCTGGATATACGGTTCCGACTACTACGGGAATAGTTATACCTGCAGATAATTCGGATCCTAAAATATTTACAGCACACTGGGATGTGCAGACATATAATGTTACATATGAATTAAATGGAGGCACAAGCCATGCTGACAATCCTTCAACATATACCGTAGAGGAGCTGCCAAAAACATTATATGCCCCGACAAAAGACGCATACGATTTCAAAGGGTGGTACGATAATGCCACATTTAGTGGAAATGTGTTTACAGCTATCCCAGAAGGGAGCAGTGGTGATATAAAATACTATGCAAAATGGGAAATTAAAAAACATACAGTACAGTTTTTAGATCACGATGATTCGGTTTTAAAAACTGAGATAGTAAACCACGGTTCACCAGCAACGGCTCCAACAACAAACCCAACGAGAACGGGACACACCTTTGCAGGCTGGAATCCATCAACATTTAATTCCATTACGGCAGATACAAACATTTATGCCCAATACTCAATTAATCAATACACAATGACCTTCAACACAAACGGTGGAAGTTCTGTAGATGCCATAACACAAAACTATGATACAGACATAACGCCTCCAGGAAATCCAACGAAGGACTATTACGATTTTGCAGGCTGGTACAGTGATAGCGGTTTAACTGCTTCATACACTATAACAAAAATGCCGGCAACAGATATCACAATCTATGCGAAGTGGACAGCAAAGGAATACTCAATCAGTTATGATTTAGCTGGAGGAAGCGTAACTCCAAGCAATGCAAATCCAGCCACATACACATATGAAACATTAACATTTAATTTAGTAAATCCAACGAAGGTAGGTTACACATTCAAAGGTTGGAGTGGAACTGGATTAACAAGCGATGACAACAAAACTGTAACAATATCTCAAGGAAGCTCAGGAGCTAGATCATATACAGCTAACTGGACCATCAATCAATATACATACAAATTCTATAACGGAACAACTCTGATGAAGGAAGCAACTGTTGATTATGGTTCAGAAATAGTTCCTCCAACAGAAACTCCCTCAAAAGCTTCAACGCCAGAGTTTTCATATACATTTAAAGAGTGGAATCCAGCAGTGCCAGCAACGATTGGGGCTGCAAATGAAACCTTCTATGCACAATATACAGAAACAAGAAGATCATATTCCATTGTCTGGACAAACTACGATAATGCAGAATTAAGAACAGATACAGTAGAGTATGGACAAACTCCAAGTTATGGAGGCACGCCGACTAGACCAGCAGACGCACAATTCACATACACATTCACTGGCTGGTCCCCAGCGGTTGCACAAGTAACAGGACCACAAACATACAAAGCACAATATAGTGGAACAACAAACAATTATACAGTAACCATAGTTTCTTCAAATACAGACTATGGCACAGTGAATAAAGAAACAGTGACCAATGTCCCATATGGCACAGTCTTAAATGTTACAAACAATGTAGTACATATTTATGGCACAGATGTCACAGCGGAAGAGAAGACAGATACAGCTCAGTATACATACACCTTTATAAACTGGGAAAATGGAACTGCAACAGTTACGGGCAACTTAACAGTAACGGCTAACTTTACCCAAACTACCAATAAATATACATATACCTTCTACAAAGAAGACGAATCGACAGTTGTAAGCACAGCAACTGTTGATTATGGTACTGGAATAATAGTGCCAGCAGGACCTGCAAAAGCAGCGACCCAGCAATTCACATATACATTCAAGGAATGGACACCAGCAGTACCTGCAACAATTACAGAGGATATAACATTCACTCCTGTATATACTCAAACCACCAATCAATATACAGCAACATTTGTAGACTATAATGGTACAACTGTACTTGGAACTTCTACAGTTGATTATGGTACCGCAGCAACACCTCCAGCCAATCCAAGTAGAACAGGATACACCTTTACTGGTTGGGATAAGCAATATAACTACATAACAGAAAATGTAACAATCACTGCTGAGTATGCGATTAATCAGTACAGCATTACATTTGATAGTAACGGTGGAAGCCCTATTACAAAGATTACGCAGGATTATAATACATAAGTAAGTGCGCCAAATCCAGCTCCAACTAAGGACCATTATAACTTTAATGGTTGGTATAGTAATAGTGGTTTAACTGATGTATACACATTTAGTACGATGCCTGCAAACAACATTACTGTATATGCAAAATGGGCACCAGCAAGCTATTCTATTAACTACACATTAAACAACGGAACCGACCCAGGGAATCCCGAAAGTTATAATATAGAAACCGAAACTTTTAATTTAATAAATCCAGCTAGAACGGGATATACTTTTATAGGCTGGAGTGGAACAGGTATAATAGGAGACCCAAGCACAAGCGTCACCATTACAAAAGGAAACTATGGAAGCAGAACATATACTGCTAACTGGCAAGCAAACACAAACACTGCATATGAGATTAAGTACTATCAGCAAAATATATTAGATGACAATTACGTATTGTTTTCTACAGATAATCTGACAGGCACCACTGACACAACTGCCACAGTAACTAGTTATGAGAATAAGTATATAGGTTTTATGTATACTGCTACTGGGTCTATACTATCAGGCAATATAGCTGGCAATGGTTCGTTAGTGCTAGAAGTTTATTACAATAGAATCGTTTACATCGCAAAATTTATGAACGGCGAAACCGAACATGACAAACAAAATATACGTTATGGTGGTAATTTTGTAGTTCCGTCCAATCCAACAAAAACAAAAACTCAACAATACACATATACCTTTAATGGTTGGAATCCGATAGTCCCAGATACAATTTCAAATAATATAACTTTTAATGCGACATATGAAGAAACGCTAAACAAATATACTGTGACTTTTAAAGATCATGATGGTACTGTAATCGGAGTGCCGCAAGATATAGAATATGGCTCTGCCGCAACAGCTCCTGCAAACCCAACAAGAACAGGATATACATTTAGTGGTTGGGATAAGGTCTTTACAAATATTACAGACACCCAAACCGTTAATGCTACATATTCTCCGATTACATATACGATTACATATGAATTAAATAGCGGTAGTATTTCAGGGCATGTAACTAAATATACAATAGAGACTGAAACTATAACATTAGTAACCCCCACGAGAATCGGGTACACGTTTGATGGCTGGTATGGGAATGCAAACCTAACAGGAGATGCAATAACAAAAATTATAAAAAACAGTACTGGGAATGTAAGTTTGTATGCTAAATGGGTTCCAAACACAAACACAAAATACACCATTAAGTACTACCAGCAAAACATATTAAATGACAATTACACATTAGTTGCAATAGACGGGACTAATGTTGGAACGACAGGAGATACAGTCAATTTAGAAGGATATGAAGGAAAGTATACGGGCTTTTCATTTAACGCTGAAAACTCTACCGTAACGGGAGTTATAGCGGCAGATGGCTCACTTGTGTTAGGAGTGTATTACAATAGGAATGTTTATTCTGCTACATTTTTAAACGAAAGTGCACTATATAACAAACAAGATATTCGCTATAGAGGGAATATTATAACTCCAACTAATCCAACTAAGGCTAGGACTCAACAATATACATATACATTTAGTGGTTGGGATAGGACAATTCCCTCAGAGATAACGGATAATATAACCTTTAATGCAACATATGAAGAAACGCTAAATAAATACACTGTGACCTTTAAAGATCATGATGGTACTGTAATCGGAGTGCCGCAAGATATAGAGTATGGCTCTGCCGCAACAGCTCCTGCAAACCCAACAAGAACGGGATATACATTTGCTGGTTGGGATAAGATCTTTACAAACATTACAGATACCATTACCGTTAATGCTACATACTCTCCGATTACATATACAATTACATATGAATTAAATGGAGGCAGTATCTCGGGTCATACTACTGAATATACCATAGAGACTGAAACTATAACTCTAATAAATCCGACAAAAATAGGCTATACCTTTACCGGCTGGCATAATAATGCTGGTTGTGAAGGAGTTACGATTACTAAAATAAACAAGGGAAGTACTGGAACCGTCAAGTTATACGCCAGCTGGGCACCAAACGCAAATACTGCATACAAAGTTAAATATTACCAGCAAGCCATAATTAATGGTGGCTATTCACTATACGAAACTGATGCAACTAAATCCGGTCAAACAGGACAAGTTGTTACATTAACAGGCTATGAGAACAGATATACTGGTTTTTCATTTAACTCTGAAATCTCTATCGTAACGGATACAATTGCAGCAGATGGATCTTTGGTTTTGGAAGTTTATTACGATAGGAATATTTATACGGCCACATTTATTAACGAAGGTGTTGAATATAATAAGCAAACCATACGTTACGGCGGAAATATTTTGACACCAACCAACCCGACAAAGGAATCTACCCAAAAACACACCAATACATTTAGTGGTTGGGATAAGGAAATCCCATTAGAGATAACGGAAAGTATAACTTTTATTGCACAATATACAGAAACATTGAACAAGTATACATATACATTTTATGACGAAGATCAGATTGCAATTTTAAGCCAAGCTACAGTAGATTATGGCACGGAAATTATAGTCCCAGTAAATCCAACCAAAGCAAAGACACAACAGTACACATATAGGTTTAGTGGCTGGGACAAGGGAATTCCTGCAACAGTTTCAGATGATATAGATTTCTATGCAACATACATTCAAACCATAAACAAGTATACATACACATTTTATGATGAAAACAAAACAATCGTTTTAAAGGGCGCAACGATTAACTACGGAGAAGAAATCATACCTCCTGTATTAAATCCAACTAAAGAAAGAACTCAGGAATACACATATACCTTTGACGGCTGGGATAAATTAATCCCCGAAAGAATAATTAATGATGTAGATTTCTGTGCGACATATATTGCTACAAAAAATAAATATGCTGTTACATTTAAAGACGGTGAAACTGTTTTAAGTAACCAGGAAATAAAATATGGTTTGGGTGCAACCTCTCCAGCAATGCAGCTTAAAATAGGGCATACATTTGTAGGCTGGGATAGCGATTTTTCTAACATAACTACTGACCTTATAGTCAATGCAATCTATGCCATAAATTCATATACAATTAGTTTTAATACTAACGGAGGGTCTTCTCTTGAATCGATTACAAAAGAGTATGGCTCTACTTTAATGACTCCAGATGACCCGGTGCTGGAAGGACATACTTTTGCTGGTTGGTATGCCGATAATAATACATTTGACACCCAATACGAATTTATAACAATGCCTGGTGTAGATTTTACATTATATGCAAAATGGGAAGTTATGAAACTCAATGTGGTGTTTAGAGATTCTACAAATGTTATACTTTCTGACATTATTAACTATGGCGAAAGAATTGAAAAGCCAGCAAGCCCTGAAAAAACCAACTGTGTATTCGTGGGCTGGTACGCGGATGTAAATCTAACAGAAGAGTTTGATTTTTCAAAGGTACATAATGCTGATAAAGAAATTTATGCGAAGTGGACACATGCAACAAATGTTGTAAATATTGTTGTTACCAATGGTATGGAACAGACAACACAAAATGTTTCAATGATAGTTGGCAAAGAACTCGATGAACTATCTAGTTTACTTAGGACATATAAAGACACTAGGACTGGATATACATTAATTGGCTGGAGTTATAAAGACCTATCCACAAGCGAAGTTAAAGCAATAACTGAAGAAACAACATTTGATTATGATGATGAGTTTGAAATTATCGCTAACTATGCAGCCAATGTTTATACTATAAGTTTTAATTTAATCTATGATACGGACGATGAAATTGCCCCTATTACAGTATCATTTAATGGCGTTGTCGAAAATCTTCCAGAGCCCATAAGAGAAGGGTATGAGTTTTTAGGTTGGTACGCAAGAGATCAAAAGATGGAGAATGGTAGTGTATATACGAGTCCAGATAACCTATCGCTTGCTGCAAAATGGGAAATAACAGCAGGTGCTGATATTACAAACGAAAATCCAAATAATAAAGCTAGTGAAGTTTTTAAATCTCCGTGGCTTTATGTAGGTATTGGCGTGACAGTTTTGGTTATAGCAGGATCTGTTTTACTTGCGTTAAAACTAAAAAAGAGTAAAAAAATCGTAGATTCTGAAGCGAAAACAAACGAATAAAAAGCGACATGCTTGTAATATATTGATTACTATAACCTAAATTGATTATTAAAAGGCGTGAAAAATAAACCGCGCTTTATTTTTTACGCAATTTAGGCAAAAATGTTGACTAAGGGATACTTTTCGCGTAAAATAAAGTTGACTTTAGATTTTACGAGGTTTGTTATGGATAATGTATATTTAAACAGATTGGCTGAGGGAAAATTTCAAACTATCGCTAACATGTTCCCAGTAGCATTGGTATGTGGTCCTAGGCAAGTAGGAAAGACTACAATGCTTAAGCATTTAGCAAAAGACGAAAATAGAACCTATGTATCTTTAGATAATTTAGAGCCGAGAACGCTTGCCGTGAACGACCCAAAATTGTTTTTTCAAAGATACAAAACACCAATATTAATTGATGAAATACAATATGCACCGAATCTCTTCTCATATATTAAGGTAATGGCGGACAATAACAAGAAAGCGGGAGAATTTTGGCTAACTGGTTCACAGAGCTACTCGATAATGAGAAATGTAACAGAATCTCTAGCTGGAAGAATAGGCATTATGAATATGTATTCGCTAACACATAGTGAAATAAAAGGGAGCTTACTTGATGCACCCATTGATTTTAGTTTTGACAACCTAACAAATAGTCGTGCAAATAGCCCCAAGTTAGACTTACAAGAAGTGTTTAAATATATTTATTTCGGAGGGATGCCTAAGCTTATAAATGCAAGCGAGAAAGAAAGAGATAGCTATTTTAGTTCGTACATACATTCATACCTAATGAGGGATATAATGGAACTCGGAAAAATTTCCGACATTGTGAAGTTTAATTTGTTTTTATCTGCATGTGCTCTGCAGGTAGGGAATGTGGTAAACTATGCAAATTTAGCAAATGTAGCAGGTATTTCTCAACCGACTGCAAAAGAGTGGTTAGATATGTTACAAGGTATGGGAATTGTGTATTTAATTCGGCCATATTTTAACAATTCTCTTAAAAGATTAACAAAAACTCCTAAGTTGTATTTTTATGACACAGGCCTTTGTTCATATATATCGCGAGTACCTTCTGCTGGAAATCTGCAATTAAGTTATATGGCTGGAGCATATTTTGAAAACTATGTAATGAATCAATTAGTTATTAAATATGACCTCATGTACAATGCGCCACAAATCTATTTTTATAGAGATAGTGACAAAAATGAAATTGATATTTTATTAGAGGATTTTAATGGCTTTACGCCACTTGAAATTAAGATGTCAGCCAATCCAAATAAGAGAGTTGTAAGCCGATTTAAGGTTATAGAAAAACTTGGTAAACAAGTAAAGAATGGTGGCATCATCTGTTTAATTGATGATATTTATCCAATCGATGAGAAAAACAGCCTAATTCCAGTTTCGGTACTATAATTTATCAGATTCCATATAATTGCCAAAAACAAGAATATGTAACGATTAACTAAGGAAATGTTGTATAGTCATTCAGTCATGTTTTGATTGGTCTGAATTGTCTCTTGAACGCATTTTTGCTATCATGTTATTAATGGCGCTAAAGCGAGATGCGATGATCGAGTTGAAAGGTGGTTGTTATGAAAACTTGGACAGATTATAAAGAACATGTAAGAGAAACTAATCCTGAAATTGGGAAAGATATTGATGAGATGGAAGCCGTAGCTAGGATTGTGGGCGCTATGATTGAGCGTAGGCATGAGCTTAATCTTTCACAGCGCGATCTAGCTTTGCTTTGTGACATCCCTCATTCTACTGTTGCTAGAATTGAATCAGGAAAGACAGTGCCTAATCTTAATACATTGCTAAAGGTTTTTAGATACCTTGATATAAATTTAGTGGTAGAAAAATCAATCGATGTATTGTAATGTTTATAAGGGCACGAAAGTATAGGGGTATTATTCATGTCGGCTTTCGTGGAAAATAAAGTGGACTTTAGATTTTACGAAGCTTTCTTGAGTTTGGCGGTATAGGTTCCTAAAATACTGAAAAATGATTGCTGAATATGTAAAAACGAGGCTAGTGATAGCCTCGTTTGGTTTGTATATTAAATGATTTGGAGATTATAAATCTTTTAAGTGTTCAACCAGTTCGAAGATTCTTTGTAGGTCGTCTGCGTTGAAGTAGTCTATGATAATTCTTCCTTTCTTATCGTTTCCAACTAGCTTTACCTTAGTTCTAAAGACTCTCTTCATGTCGTCTACTAGATTTCTCATTTCGAGTGTTAGTCTTGCTTTTTCAGCTGCTGAGATTCTCTTTGGTTTTAATTCTGGATTTAGATAGTAACGAACCTTTTTCTCTAAGTCCCTAACAGACATTCCACCATCAGCTGCATTGTATGCGTAGTCTACTTGGTCTTCCTTTTTAGTTATAGGAATTAGCGTTCTAGCGTGTCCAGCAGATAATCTATTTTGACGGACAAGGCTCTTAACTTCATCATCTAATTGTAGTAAACGAAGAGAGTTGGTAACACTTGATCTCGCTTTGCCAATACGCTCTGCAAGTTGCTCTTGAGTATATCCATTAATACTCATAAGTTCGCGAAGTGCTTCTGCTTCTTCAATTGCATTTAGGTTTTCTCTTTGTAAGTTCTCGATAAGACTTACTTCTCTAATCATACTCTCGTCAAACTGCTTAACGATAGCGGGAACAGTTTCTAAACCTAGTTTCTTCGCAGCGCGATATCTTCTTTCACCAGCAACTATCATGTACTTGTCGCCACGTTTAACTAAAATCAGTGGTTGTAAAATGCCATGAACTTTAATGCTTTGTGCTAATTCATTTTGTTCTGCCTCACCAAAAGTCTTTCGTGGTTGGTCGGGGTTAGGGAATATTTTAGATAGTTCTAATTCATAAACAGATGTGGAAGTGTTTTCTACTACATCTACGACTGTTGTTTCTTCAATGGTTTCATCTTCAATGCTAGCAAGAAGGTCAGTCAATCCTTTTCCTAATTTCTTTGCCATTTATTTTTTCCTCCAAATTTCGTGCTCTAATATTATATATAATGTTTAATAAAATTACATCCTTTTTTAAGTATTTTGCGTCATAGCGCAGATTCGAGTGGATATCTACCGTTGCACTCACTATGATAACTAACACATAGCCACAGATTCACTAAACCACAAGAAGTTTGAGCATAAACTGTTAAGAAAGTGATTTTTAGTATAAGGTATGTACTTAGTGAGTGTTTTTCATTGGTTAGTTTATGTATTTAATGTATAGCAAGATACACTAAATATTAACGCACTTAAGCTAAACTATCAGGCAAGAGGTTTTTTTAGAATTAGCTTAGTATCACGAGGATACATTTCAGGGGTGCCTGAAGTTTTTTCATATATTAGTATAACTCTACTAGCATCGGATAAGGGATACTCTTCAGCTTTTATGAATGTAGCACCCAAAGTTTCCGCTGCTTTACTTCCAGCTGTGAATTCTTCAATATAGTTAGGTCCTTTGTATGCAATAAACTTTCCACCAAGTTTTAGTAGGGGTAGTGCATATTCTAGCAATACATTTAGTGGAGCAAGTGCTCTTGCTAGTACTATATCAAACTTTTCTCTATGTATATCATTTTGTCCAAGTACTTCTATTCGCTCAGGGATTACGGTTACTTTATTTAGTGATAGTAGGTCTATAGCGCTGTTTAGAAATGTAGCCTTTTTCTTTATACTCTCAACTAAAGTTATATATAGATCTTCTCTCATTATTTTGAGTGGTATTCCAGGGAAGCCTGCTCCACTCCCAATATCCACAACGCTAGAACATAGTGGAATATATTTTGCTGGTATAACGCTATCTAGAAAATGCTTATATATGACATCAGTAACATTAGTTATAGCCGTTAAATTTATCTTTTTATTAGTCTCGTTTAAGAAGTTATAGTACTTAAAAAAACTATCTATTTGCAAGCTTGATGGTTGAAATCCACACGGCGCAAATGCCTTTTTAAGCTCTTCTTTGAACGATAACGGTGCGCTCAATACGACCTCCTTTTAAAACCTTTTTTGTAGCCATAGATACAAAATAGATATTGAAACCATACTGGTGATTATAGTATATCACTTCACGAGCCCATTGACAATAACGAGACTTTAGGGGGTGTCTTATGTCGTTGTAATTAAGCCAGTTGTTGTATTCGTTTATATAGTTTTTAGAAAAATAAGGCACATTGATAATAATGAGACTTTAGGGGGCGTCTTATGCCGTGTTAATTAAGGAATTAGTAGTATTCATTTACATATATTACTCTAACTACTAAGGCTCGTTGGCAATGATGAGACTTTTTGGCATCCTATGGTGTGGCAATAGAGTTAGTTGTCATAATAAGCGCAACAGTAAACCTGGTACGAAAGCTTCCCAAAATAAGTGCAACTCGTTGATTTGTGACAAAAGATATTACTATTAGAATTCTCATATAAAAACTGTCGTGAGTGGCATCGAATTATAGATATTCACTTGTTAACAGTGAAAATAGTGAATATTCACTTTGTACAGTGAATTAAGTGATATGCTCACACGAGCGTTGCGGAAATATGCGCGCGCGTGTATAATAACTGTATTGTTTTTAAGAGTTTGGAGGATTAATTTGTACAATATATTAGCAAAAAGAGAACTGGCAAAAGACATTAACGAATATGTAATAGAGGCACCAATGGTTGCAAAGAATGCAAAACCTGGTCAGTTTATAATCCTAATCGTTGAAGAAGGTGGAGAAAGAGTTCCCTTTACCATTTGTGACATGAATAAAGTTTTAGGCACTGTTACGATTTTAGTTCAAACGGTAGGCGCTACAACTGCTAAGCTTGCTAAACTTAAAGCTGGCGATACCATAGCTGAGTTTGTAGGTCCACTTGGAAACCCCACTGATTTATCGGGATATAAAAAGGTTATGCTTGTTGGTGGTGGTATTGGCGGTGCCGTCATTTATCCCCAAGCAAAACTTCTTCATCAATCCGGCATTGCTCCAGTAACCGTAATGGGAGCACGAAATAGAGATTTATTAATATATGAAAATGAAATGAGAACATATAGTTCAAGATTTTATCCCATGACTGATGATGGTTCATATGGAGATAAGGGCTTTGTAACAAATAAGGTAAAAGAACTTTTAGATAATGAAGATTTTGATGTAATACTTGCAGTAGGTCCGCTACCCATGATGGAAGCTGTCACCAATGTAGCAAGAGATAACCCAGTAAAAGTCATAGTCAGTATGAATAGTGTAATGGTAGATGGAACTGGTATGTGTGGCTGTTGTAGAGTTACCGTGGGTGGAGAAACTAAATATGCCTGTGTCGATGGACCAGAGTTTGATGGTAAACTCATTGACTTTACAGAAGCTAGAACTAGAGCCAGCTTTTACAAAGAATTCGAAACTGAAGAAGATTGCAAAATTAGAGGACCAAGGAAAAAATAAAGATTTTAGATATCCTGTAATAATCCTTGGTCGATAGACATACGCAAAGACTTCGAAACTTGGGAAGACTGCAAAATATTGGATCAAGAAAAAATAATGCTTTGTTAATAGACATGCGTTTCTAAAGAATAGGAAACCGAGGAAGACCATAAAATTAGAGGACCGAGAAAAAATAGAGATTAAGATATCCAGTAATAATACTTGGGTAGTGGAAATAAAAGAGGATAAATATGGCAATACAGAAAAGAAATAAACCTTCAGAACTTAACCCTAATGTTAGGAATAAAAACTTTGAAGAAGTGACTAGAGTATTTACTGCCGAAATGGCTGTGAATGAAGCAACTAGATGCTTGCAATGTAAGGCAAAACCTTGCGTTAGTGGATGCCCAGTAGGTATAGATATCCCAGCCTTTATAGCAAAGATAAAAGCTAGTGATTTTGATGGTGCAGCAGATGTAATAAGTGAAGCAAATTTACTTCCTTCCATATGTGGAAGAGTATGCCCCCAAGAGACTCAATGTGAGGCGCGTTGTGTGCTAAATAAAATGGGAGAACCTGTCGCAATAGGAGCTCTTGAAAAATTCATAGGTGATTACAAACTGGCAAGAGGAATTAAAACTGAACCAGTCAAAAAGATTGGTAGAAGAGTTGCAATAGTTGGAAGTGGACCTGCTGGATTGACATGCGCTGCAGATCTTGCAAGAGAAGGTTTTGAGGTTACAATATTTGAAGCATTTCAAAGACCAGGCGGAGTATTAACTTACGGAATACCGGAGTTTAGGCTTCCAAAGCGTGTAGTTCAGAATGAGATAAAGACACTTAAAGAACTGGGAGTGGTCATAAAATGTAATGTTGTCGTGGGCAAAACTGTAATGTTAAATGAGCTCCTCGAAGAGTACAATGCAGTCTTCATAGGCACCGGTGCAGGACTGCCGACCTTCCAAGGGATACCTGGAGAAAACTTACCTGGGGTATATAGTGCAAATGAATACTTAACAAGAGTAAACCTTATGGAAGCTAGAAAAGAAGGTAGTGCGACTCCAGTATATAGAGGTAAAAAAGTTGTTGTAGTAGGCGCTGGTAATGTAGCTATGGATAGTGCAAGAACAGCTATAAGAATGGGTGCTGACGAAGTATCAATTGTATACAGAAGATCTAGAAAAGAAATGCCTGCAAGGCTAGAGGAAATCCACCATGCTGAAGAGGAAGGAATTAAGATGTTACTCCTTACCAATCCTGTTGAAGTTTTAGGTGAAAAGAAGGTTGAAGGTATACGGTGTATTAAGATGGAACTGGGCGAACCTGACGATAGAGGAAGGGCAAGACCTATTGAAATCAAAGGTAGCGAGTTTGATATAGAGTGTGACCAGTTAATTATGGCAATTGGGACTAGCCCAAACCCACTGCTTCATAAAGCAACTCCCGATCTTGATGTTACAAATAGAGGGATAATAATAACCAATGAAGACGGATTAACATCCATTCCTAATGTATATGCAGGAGGAGACGCAGCAACGGGAGCTGCAACAGTAATTTTAGCTATGAGCGCTGGAAGAAAGGCAGCAAAAGCTATAAAAGAATCACTGTTGAAGACAGAGTAGTCTTTATTTGAATATGCAGGAAAAGAATTATTGTTAAAGACTGAGTGGCTCCTATCCTTAGCGCATAGATGTGTAGAGATATTCTAGCTGTAATCTAAACTGCGAGCGATAAAGAATAATAATAAAAGCAAGAAGCATAGGATAAAGGCAGTAAAGGCTTCGGAGGTAAAATAACTTCAATTCATAAAAATCATTAATAAATTAGATTTGTAAAACGTTTACATGTATATAAAACAATGGAAAAAAAGATATTTAGAGACAAAAAGGAAAAGTGGTATAGACTAGATTCGTCTGCAGATATGTATACTATGAGTTTATCTAGAGTTACACAAAGTAACTTTAGAATTACTGCCGAAATGAAAAAAACGGTAGATCCTAATCTTTTACAACAAGCACTAGAAATCACATATACTAGATATCCTTCTTTTAAAGTCCATTTACGCAAAGGACTATTTAGATTCTACTTTGAAGAAAATAATAGTAAACCTGTAGTTTTTCCGAGCTCTGGTATATTTATGGAAAACATGGACTTTCGGAAAAACAATAGATATGTCATAAGAGTTTCTTACTTTGAAAGCAATATAATAGCTGATTATTTCCACGGATTAACCGATGGGACAGGTGCAATAGAGTTTTTTAAAACCCTCATATATACCTACTTAAAACTCTCTGGGGAAAATATATTAGAAACTGATAATATAAAGGTCCCTGGCTCGGATATAGACCCCGAAGAGATGGAAGATGCGACCGCTAAATATTTTAAAGACTTTCCTTTAAACGACAAGGCTATTGCTTCAATGACAGGTAAAAACTCCATATACATAAAAGACAAACCACTTGTGCGTCCTGGTTTTGGCGTGATTAGAGGCTATGTAGACGCATCTAAGATTAAAGATCTTGCAAAGAAATACGATTGTAGTATAACCGAATATTTAGCCGCATTAGCCTTAATTTCCATTAACTCAACATTTGTGAAAAGTGGTGACAAGAAAAACCTCAATGTAATGATTCCGGTCAATTTAAGAAATATTTTTCCTTCAAAGACACTACATAACTTTACAACGCTAGTTCGGTGCGAACTTGATCAACATAAAGTTGAGCCTGACATGCAAGCATATGTAGATGTAATAAAGGAAGATTTAAGAAAAGGGGTAGCAGATCACGATTTATTAAATAAAAAGTTATCCATTGCAGCACTTATGGCTAAAAAGATATATTTACGCCTTATGCCCAGCATGTTTAAAATGATATTTATAAAAGTTCCAAAAACTCCACTCATTAGACCAAGGCAATCCCTAATCTTATCAAATCTTGGGATATTTAAAGTACCTGATGATGTGGGGAGACACATAAAGAGTGTAGCATTTAATGTAAATGTAAGTAGTAAAACTCCCATCAATGTTGGTGTTTTAACGCATAATGGTATTGCCTGCATAAGCTTTACAAACCAGATTTCAAATACTGAATTTGAAAGAGAGTTCTTTACTCGTTTAGTGAAAGAAGGCGTAGAGGTTAAAATCTCCTCCAATAACCGTATTGAATCAGATAATCAAGAAAGAAGCCGTAGAGGAAGAATAGCCATTAAAAAAGATTATTTGATAGAAAAGAAAAACCAGATTATAAAGAAAAAACCCGAAACCAAATAACATAAATTTAGCGTGACTCAATAAAGTTGGATTTAATACCAGTAATGACTATGTGTTGTTGCTGGTATTTTTATTTGCTTATTTTCCAAAACAAATCAATGTCCGCTTTTAGGGACGCCCAGTATGTCATAATATTTCTATAGGCTAAATTAGGATTATTTTTCGTAATTAATATATGAAGTTAGCAGGAGGCTTAAAATGAAGAAGATGATAACAAATGACATTAAAAATGCATTTAATGAATATTATAAAAGGCATAAAAAAGGCGATAAGAGCATAAAAAACATCTTGTTTTTAAGTAGCTTCAATATCTGGAAAGCAACAACTGGATGTAAAAAACATTTGCTTCTATCAAATGACTTGAAAAATCAATTTATGATGTAAATCCTGATATAGAGCTAACCATACAATAGTAAAAAAACTGAAATACACAAAGTAGTGTTGCTAACCATCTTACTGGTTACATTCAAACGATATTATACGAGGTAAAAATGAAAAGAAATTTAGATCTTAAAGCTATGTACGAAAAACATGCTTCTACATATCAAAAAATTATGGGAAAAATAAAAGGTAGAAATGTTGAGTACTATACTGCGAATAGTGAAGACTGGAATGAAGTTTTGGAAAAAGTAGGCTTTTTTAAAACAGACAATATAGAGGCAGTGATTGCACATAAAGGCTCTAGACCACTGGTAATTCAAATGAAAGAAACTTGCGAAGATATAGAGCAAGCATTACTACCTTCCATAGGTGATATACTTAGTTTTTCTGGAATAAAAGCCAAATTTGATGGCAATGAATTATCCTTTATGGTTAATTACAATATATATGAAAATCTAGTCTTTTTTGATGAGATTGCATTCTACATATTTAGAGGCGATTATAAACTAGATGAAGAGGATGGTGTATATTACACTAAAGATGGATTTGTTTATATAAAAGACCTTGGTCGTGCTTCAGCGCTTGGATATGTATATATCCCCGAAGGTGTTAAGTGTATAGTCGATTATGCATTTTTCGGAAGTAGTTCTCTAGAATTTGTTATTATTCCAAGTAGTGTAGAAAGAATAGGTAGTGCAGCTTTTTTAAATTGTTATAGTTTAAACGCCATTTTTTACGAAGGAACAAAAGAAGAGTGGGACCAAGTTACCATAAGCCAAGATGGAACTAGAGATTTTGATGAAGCAAAACTATATTACTACAGCGAGACTGAACCACCCCTAAATTCATCCGGTACAGATTATGGTGATAATTATTGGCGATATTCTGAAAAACCACATAGACATAAAAACATAGCCATAGATATAATGCTTGAGGACATGCCAATAGAAGTTTGGGAAAAATAATTGCTTTAGTTAGGAAGGGAAGACAGATTCTGACCTCTTCGGAGTGAAAAATAACAGATAGTTTAGCATTAAAAAAGACGGTTTGTAATGCCAAGATTGGTATGGGAAAACAACAAATTAGATGTAGGATGAAAAATACAGTTTATCTGCCAGAATCATTATTTAGAGAACTTAATTGATGTTTTTCTAAAAGGTTCATTTAATTGTATAATCTAAGGGAAGGATTCAAAATAAATATATAATGTTACTAACCATATACACTGGTTAAATTCAAAAACATTATTATACGAGAAACATATGATTGATTTTACAAATTGCAAATTATTATATAAAGCATATAGCGGTGCTAATGGAAAGAAAATCTCCATAGAGTACGAAGGACAGCAATATATGCTAAAATTCCCACTTCGTGTAAAAAATATGGCAACGCAATTGTCATATAGTAACAGTTGTTACAGTGAACATATCGGAAGTAGTATATTTAATATGCTTGGAGTCCAAGCTCAAGAAACTATACTTGGCACATATTTGGTTGGTGATAAAACAAGATTAGTTTGCGCTTGTTTAGATTTCACGGGTGATAACAAGCACTTCTATGATTTTTGTGCCATTAAAAACACGGTACTTGATTCTACGACAAGTGGAACTAGTACAGATCTTTATGACATTATAGATACTATCGAAAAGCAAAAATATGTAGACCCTATTTGTTTATCGGAACATTTTTGGAATATGTTTGTAGTAGATGCTTTTCTTGGTAATTTTGATCGTCATAACTGCAACTGGGGCTTTTTGATAGATGAAAAGACTGGCGAAACAACAATCGCCCCTGTAATTGATTGTGGTAGTTGTTTGTTATCACAAGCTGATGAAAGAATTATGACAAAAATTATGACCAATGAAGATGAACTAAATGCGCGTATTTTCACATTTCCTACTTCAGCTATTAAGCAAAATGGAAGAAAACTTAATTATTATGATTTTTTAACATCTACAGAAATTATAGATTGTCTTAATGCAGTTAATCGTATTGTGCCTCGGATTGATTTAGGACAAATTAATGAGTTTATAGACAACATTGATGGAACCTCTTCACCTCAAAAGGAGTTTTATAAATATTACCTAAACGCTCGTTATGATAACATCCTAGTTCCTGCGTATGAGTTCGCAAAGGCGCAAGATAGAGGCCCATCTTTAGGTCGATAAATATGCTTTTTGCACATTGATTTACTAGGGATAAATTTAAGTTATTCAAAGTCTTAAAAACTGTTTTGATGTGTTTATATAAAGGTTAAACAAACGGATTCACATTTGCTAATAAAAAGTGTCTATTTTATCTAACATTTCCAAAAGGTCACGCGCTGAGTAGTGCTGGAAGACATCATACTAGAACTGCATCCGTTGGAGTATTTAAGATTAGAGGTAAATGCCGATTTTTATGAAAGCGCTTTGGAATAAGTATTAATAACTCACTTGCGAAAGTTTCTTCAGGATTAGAAGTTTATCCTTCGGTAACAAGTACGCGGAAGGATGATGAATATAAGATTTTTTGGTAGTAAAAGTCTTACTTTTTTGGTAATAGCCAGTTATAATGCTAGTAGAAGGAGCTCTAATGAGTACTATAAATTATAGAAAAAGAATAATAGAATCTCAAATTATTAAAAAGATGTCATACAGTGGTGGCATCGTCATTGAAGGTACCAAATGGGTTGGAAAGTCGACTACAGCCAGTATCTTTGCTAATACAGTTATAAAACTAAAAGATCAGTTGATGAAAAAGAAATATCAAATTCTAGCTACCATATCAAAAGATGATGTATTGGAAGGTGAAAAGCCTATATTATTTGCCGAATGGCAAGAAGTTCCTGAAATTTGGGACTTTATCAGGCTCGATATTGATGATAATAGTTACAAAGGAGCATATCTTTTAACAGGCTCAACAAAAAAACAAAGTGTAAAAACTGCTCATACAGGAACGGGAAGGATAAATTCGATTTATATGCGTCCTATGAGTTTATATGAAAGTGGTGAATCTAGTGGTTTAATTTCTTTAAAGAGTTTATTTTCAAAACCACAACTATCTCCAGTTATGTCTAATGTTACAATCGATGATATAGCGCATTATATTTGCAGAGGAGGATGGCCTGGAAGTTTGGATTTGAATGAAGAGCTGCAGTTAGAGGTTCCTAAGGATTTACTTGAAACTATTATTACAAGAGATGTTGATGAAGTTGATGGAGTAAGCAAAGACAAAGAGAAATTAAGAAAAATAATTAAAAGCTATGCAAGAAACATTTCCACATTAGCCACAAACTCAACGATTTATAAAGATCAGTCCTATGAAGATATTGTAAATGCCAAGACTTTCGATGCATATATGAGTGCGTTAAAAAGATTATATATCGTGGAAGATGTTTTACCGTGGTCACCAAACATTAGAAGTTCTGCTAGACTTAGAAAAGGTGTAAAAAAACAATTTGTAGATCCTAGTATTGCAGTTGCAGCTTTAGGATTATCGCCGAATAGATTGAAAAAAGATTTTGAAACATTTGGCTTTTTATTTGAATCTATTGCAACAAGAGACATTAGAGTGTATGCAGAGGAAATGGGTGGAACGGTTTATTACTATAATGATACGACTGGTCTTGAAGTTGATTTGATTGTTGAGTTAAAAGACGGAAGTTGGTGTGGAATTGAAGTCAAATTAGGAGAAAATGAGGTTGAAAAAGCAAGTAGTAATCTAAAAAAACTAGCAAATTTATCTACTGCGAAACCATCCTTTCTTATTATATTAACAAATACAAAAATGGCTTATCAAAGACCAGATGGCGTTTATGTAATTCCTCTTGGCTGTCTAAAACCTTAAGCTTTTTAAGCAAAGACTTGCATGATTTAAGTTCTTTCTATTCTTGGTTATACATTTTAAACAATTTGTTCGAAGAGTTTTATAGAATCTACAAAGATTGATATTAAGCCACTTTATTACAAAATAATATTAAACAGGCAATATTTTAAAGTTCAACTTGAAAATAATGCCGATATGTAGTAGTATAGATTTAGTCAGGAGGTAATCAAATGATAAATAGAGATATGTCTAACAAATTAACAAATCTTGCTAAACAAGTGCCTGTTGTAACAATAATTGGACCTAGACAGTCGGGGAAAACGACTTTAGTAAAAAATGTTTTTCCTGAATACAATTATGTCAACTTGGAGGATCCTGTTAATAGAATGTTAGCAAAAGAAGATTATAAAGGTTTTTTTGCAACATACAAGGAGCCAATCATTATAGATGAAGTTCAAAGAGTTCCCGAACTCCTTTCGGCAATACAAGTTATGGTCGATGAGGACAGAGGGAAAAAAGGTCGCTTTATACTTACGGGTAGCCATCAACCAAGCTTACAAAGAGGAATTGCACAATCCTTGGCAGGTAGAACCAGTATTTTAACATTACTTCCTTTAAGTATGAACGAACTTGCAGAGGCAGGACTATTAGACGATTTATCCATTGATAAATTGCTATTAAGAGGTTTTATGCCAGAACTGTATACGGAAGGCTCAAGAGATCCTATCGTTTATTACCGAGATTATTTAAATACTTATGTTGAAAAAGATTTGCGAGAAATGTTAGAAATTAAGAATTTAGATAAGTTTTTAAGGTTTTTAATTTTACTTGCAGGCAGGGTTGGGCAGGTGATTAATTTATCTGCTATGTCAGGAGAGGTAGGTGTATCATCTACGACATTATCTGAATGGCTATCCGTGCTTGAAGCTTCTTATGTAGTGTATAAATTAAAGCCATATTTTTCAAATATTACAAAACAGCAAATCAAATCACCGAAAATTTATTTTACAGAAGTTGGTTTGGCATCCTATCTTTTAGGAATAGAAACAGAAAATCAGGTAAACCGCGATCCACTACGAGGAAATCTTTTTGAAAATTTAATTGTTTCAGAGGTTTTAAAGTCAAGGCTAAATCAAAACCGAAACCCAAATATCTATTATATGCGAACTGCTAAAGGTGTTGAGGTGGATTTGATTTTGAAAAAAGAGGAAAAACTATATCCATTTGAAATAAAGACATCAATGACACCTAATAAATCATTTTCAAGACATTTATTGTCATTTGTTGAAGCAGAAGAGAATGCCCAAAAACCAAGAATTATTTACATAGGACAATCTTACTTCCAATTCAATGGTGTTGAATATGTTAATTATAAGGATTTGAAAAAGCTTTTAAGTGATTAAACGTTAATCTAGCGGATAAAAGAATTTTGGTTATATTCCTAATAGCCTCTGCTGTGGGCAGGCTAAACTCGTCGTGATATGGACTGAACTAGTTCTCAAATTAGGATCGAGAACTTTGGGAATCTAATCCGAGAGCCTGTCATGGTTAATACTAGTCACCTCTCTAAATATTGAGTGCTTTTTACGAAGGTTGTTTTAAGTCTATAAATGATAAATTGATAGAGTTATTTTTACAATTCCACAAAAGTAAAAAATCAGTCGAGGCATTTCGATTATCAGTAAGAATTCCAGAAATGCTATATCCATTAAAGAAAACACTATTTGTGTTACAATTTCATTTCCCAGAATAAATGAAGTGGCGATAAATGGGGTGATAAACGGGGTGATAAAGTGGGTGATAAACGGCCATAACGGGCAATGTAATGCACTGAATGGGCAATAAACAGGCGATAAGGTGGGTAATAAAGGCGGTAATAAGTGGGGTTATAAAAACGTGGATAGAAACTAATTAGATAGGCCAAATTTAACAAGTAGGTCATTGAATGTGTCTTGTCCATCAAGGCAGGTATCAATCAAATAGTTTCGGTCTTTTTTCCAGTTTGAAAAGCCTCGATAATAATATGATTTTTTAACATCTTCTATTATGAAAGGAACAATATTAAATCTTAGACATTCTTTGAATGCAATAAGCCTGCCAACTCTTCCGTTTCCATCCTGGAAAGGATGAATATATTCAAAATCAGCATGGAAGGAAATGATATCATTAATGGCGATTTCTTGAAGTGAGTTATATTCTGTAAGAAGTTTTTGCATCTCGGAAGCTACATTTTTAGGGTGCGTGGTTTCTCTACCTCCTACGACATTAGGCAGCTTTTTATAATCTCCTACAGCAAACCATTCTAGATATGAGTCTTTGGTGTTTTGCTTTAGAATGAGATGAAGTTTTTTTATTATATCTTCCGTTAAGATATCTTCTGCATGGTCAGTACAATAATCTATAGCACGAAAGTGGTTATAAGTTTCAATGATATCATCAACAGGAATGTATTCGTCTTTATCGATATTAATTGTACTAGTTTCAAAAATCAATCTAGTCTGTTTTTCAGAAAGCTTACTTCCTTCAATATGATTTGAATTGTAGGTCATAAGAATTTGGAGTTCGTGATAAACACCTCCAGAAATTTTAGCGTCTTTTTCATCTCGTAATGTCTGCAGTAATACATTGTCTGATTTGTATTGAATAAGATCTTCAATCTTACAGCCTAAGAATGTTGCTATACGATTCATTACATGACTAGCAATTTTTTCTCCCTTAGCCATTTTAGCGATGGTTCTAGAAGAAATGCCAAGCATAGTAACTAAATCAGATTTCGTTAGATTTTTTGCTGCAAGAAGTTTTTCCAACTTATTATATGAATACATACGCATCTCCTATCTTTACTTATTACACCATAAATCCATCAAAAAGTAAAGATTTTAATACCCGTAAGTAAAGATTGAGTAATAAAAGCGAAGTGTGATACAACAAAAAACGGATAGTTGTTGTGGAGCATATGTAATTGAGGATTTATGGTTTACTTTATAGTATACTTTTGCACATTTATAGGATACTTTATGGTATACTTTTGCCTATTTATAGTATACTTTTGAGATATAATGGGGTGCTGACAAAAATGGCTGCTGGCAAGTTTTAGAGTAATGACATCAAAGCTTAGAAAATCGCTAAACACTGGAATGAAAAGTCTCTAAACACTGGAATTACATTGTTATGGCACTGTGAAATGCGGATTTTTTGAAAGTAATACAAAGTGTAAAAACTTTTTGTGTCTACTTTACTTGACTGCTATACAACTGGTCATCAAACCGAACGGAAAGTGGAAATCTGACCGAATGAAAAACGGAAATCTGACCGAATATCCGTTCTTTATGTAAATTGATCGCGTTAGAATGCAGTTTTAGAAAGTAAAGCTTGTAAAAACATGAAAGCGATATTATGCCATATAGACACCGTAGAATGCTAGAGGCATTCTAGTTAAGATGGAAGGAAAGTGCGATCGATATCCTAAGTAAGGTGTTTTTTAAAAAACTCGAGTTGTTTTTTAGATACTATATCAAACTGTTCTCCAAAATATAGATCGAAATGTCCTCCTGGGATGGTCATAAACTCTGGCTGTTTCATTTTCTTTACAGTCTTTTTAATAGATTTAATTGGAATAAGCGAGTCGGTTTCACCTGCTACAACTAGAGTAGGGCATTTTACACACCTTGCAAAACTCATAGGTCGGTACAAAAATAATGTAAGAAATATGCGAGCTGGTGTTGAGTTGTCTACTTCCATACCATCAGGAATTAGTGCCTCATATCCTGACCTTGAATCATGGGTGTTTAGGACGGCAAATTCGCCAGGATAGGCGTACACAGGAACAGTGTATGTCTTACGCCTCGTTATAGCTCTGAATATGTCTCTAAAGCAAGAAAAAACGGCTTTGAATAAGTATTTAGGACCATTTTTAATAACGATAGGAAAAGAACTTGCAAAACCGCTAACAAAAGGAACTTGTGCGGAAACGGCAGAGATCTTTTTATCTTTTGCAGCAGCCTTAACTACATGCCCGCCACTAAAAGAGCTTCCCCATAGTGCAATTTTATCTACATTGATGTCATCTCTACATCTTGCCCACTTTAATGCAGAAAGGTAATCTTCTACATGCCTTTTAGGAGAAATAAGCTGTCTTGGTGTGCCTTCGCTATCTGCAAATCCTCTATAATCAAAAGATAGAACTGCAAGACCATTGTTTGCGAAAAGTTCGGCAAAAGGTTCAAGTCCACAGGTTTTCATTCCAGCTAATCCATGTGCCATAATGACTAGTGGTGGTTTTTCTATGTTACTAGGTAAATATAGCCAAGCAGAACATTTATCGCCAAGACTATCAAATGTACAATCAATTCTTGAAAAATTCATATATCACCTCGTGGCTTGTTATTTATGCATATATGCTAAGGCAAACGATTTGTAATGTCAATAAAGGCTAAAATTTACAAAAATCTCAACCCCAACAATATTTGTATGCTATACCATGAGCAAAAAACTTATGATTTCAATAAGCAACATTAGTAACGCGTATGCGCGCACGCGACGTGCGTGTGACGCGTGAGGGTGGAAGAGTTTTTGATTTTAAAAACAACAGAAACTAATGAGAAAAAAATGTCCATGCGTGTGGGTGCCTGCGCATACGCGTATGTGCTACGCGTATATCTTGCGCGTGCGTGCGTTAAATATTTAAATATATATATAATATAATTTACATTAAAGTATATAAGTGGTATAATCTACAAGTTGATTTGGAGGTGAAACGCCTCGAAATGTCGACAAAAACAGCCTTAAGAGGCGAAATAAGGAGAATTTCATGCAAAACAATGTAAATAACTATGATGAACATAATATCAAGGTTCTAAAGGGTCTTGAAGCCGTCAGGAAAAGACCGGGAATGTACATTGGGACAACAGACATAAAAGGTCTCAATCATTTAATTACCGAGATAGTTGATAACTCAGTAGACGAAGCGCTAGCTGGCTATTGTACTCACATTGAGGTTGTGCTAAAAGACGATGGCTCTTGCTCAGTAAGTGATAACGGAAGGGGAATCCCAACTGGTATCGTTAAAGAAGAAGGGTTGTCTGGTGTAGAAGTTGTTTTAACAAAACTTCACGCTGGTGGTAAGTTTGGAGAAGGTGGTGGATACGCCATATCCGGAGGTCTACACGGCGTTGGTCTTTCAGTTGTTAACGCATTAAGCGATTGGCTAGTAGCAGAAGTTAGACAACACGGTAATATATATCGCCAAAGATTTGAAAAGGGCGAGAAGAAGTCCGAACTGGAAATAGTTGGAAAAACCGATGAAACAGGAACTACAATTTCTTTCCTTCCCGATAAAACTATTTTTGACTCCATCATATTTGATTATGAACCAGCAAAAAGAAGACTTAGAGAGCTTGCGTACTTGAATAAAGGGTTGAGAATAACTATACGAGATGAAAGAACTGTTAGAGAAACAAAGTTAGATGCCGATCAAGAAGAAAAAAAATCAGAAGAACGGATGGCAGACGAAAAACCTGCAGTAGTAGACGAAACTCAAACAGAAGAGAAAGAACACAAGATAATAGAGGAGTCATTCTGCTATGAAGGTGGAATTATTGATTATGTAAAAGCTCTTGGAAGAGGAAAAGAATCGGTTCTACCCGAAATATTATACTTCTACGAAGAGATTCCTAACGCTGATCCTAAAAAAGTTAGCGATATAATAGAAATTGCTATGCAGTATAACACTGGATACGATGAAAAAATTGTAACATTTGCTAATAACATTAAAACCGAAGAGGGTGGTCAACACTTAGATGGCTTTAAAGCAGCATTAACAAAAGTGTTTAATGATTACGGTGCTATTGCAAAGATATTAAAAGACAATGAAAAACTTTCAGGGGAAGACGTAAGAGAAGGATTAATTGCCATCATTAATGTCAAATTGCCTGAACCTCAATTTGAAGGGCAAACAAAGACTAAACTAGGTAATGCGACTATGCGTAGAAATGTAAATGCTACCATTACAAAATGTTTAGGCGAATACCTCGAAGAAAACCCCAAGGAAGGAAAAGAACTAATAACTAAGAGTGTTAACGCACAAAGAGCAAGAGAAGCCGCTAGAAAGGCAAGAGAGAGCTTTAGAAAGGGTGCTATGGAAAGTAGCGCACTACCAGGAAAACTAAGCGATTGTATCGATACCGATCCTTTAAACTGCGAAATCTATCTTGTTGAGGGTGATAGCGCAGGCGGTACAGCTAAAACAGGCAGAGATAGAAAGTATCAAGCAATTCTACCACTTAGAGGTAAAATTTTAAACGTTGAAAAAGCTAGGCTTGTAAGAGTTTTAGATAACGAAGAAATACGTGCTATGTTTACAGCATTTGGCTGTGGATACGGCGAAGATTTTGATATAACCAAAAGAAGATACGATAGAATCATATGCATGACCGACGCGGACGTTGATGGAAGCCATATTAGAACATTACTCATTACCTTCTTTTATAGGTTTATGAGACCTCTTGTAGAGAATGGTCATGTATACATCGCACTACCTCCTCTATACAGAGTATCCGTAAGGGGAAAGGAAGATAAGTACATATATAATGATGAAGAATTGCAAGCGTATACAGCTAGTTTAGGTAACACAAAGTACACTTTACAGAGATATAAGGGTCTTGGTGAAATGAACGCACACCAGCTATATGAAACGACTATGAACCCCGAGACTAGAACGTTACTTAGAGTAACGGTAGAAGATGCAGAAGAAGCAGATGCAACCATATCAATGCTCATGGGCGATGATGTGGAAGTAAGAAGAGAGTTCATTGAAAACAATGCAACGATGGTTAAGGAGCTTGATATATAATGGGAAAAGATAATAAAAACGAAAATGTTCAATCAATAAAGGAAATTCTAGAAAAGTCACATGTTATTGAAGTGCCTTTGAAAGATGAGATGGAAAGGTCATTCATTTCATATGCAATGGCTGTCAACGTATCGCGTGCAATTCCAGACGTAAGAGATGGGCTGAAGCCAGTTCATAGAAGAATACTCTTTGGTATGGATGAGCTAGGATGTGCATACAATAGTCCATATAAAAAATGTGCACGTATTGTCGGTGAGGTTATGGGTAAATTCCATCCACACGGTGATAGCGCAATATATGATGCGCTTGTAAGGCTTGCACAGGATTTTTCTATAAACGAGCCACTTGTAGATGGCCAAGGAAACTTCGGTTCAGTCGATGGCGACCCTGCAGCAGCTATGAGGTATACAGAAGCAAGGCTTACAAAAGTAGCAGGGGAGTTATTAAAAGACTTAGATAAAGATACCGTAGATTTTTATCCTAACTTTGATGATACTTTGATGCAACCAGTAGTACTACCTGCAAGATATCCTAACCTTTTAGTCAACGGTGCTGAAGGTATTGCTGTTGGTATGGCAACTAATATCCCACCTCACAATCTTGGTGAAGTAATAGATGGTACTGTCGCACTTTTAGATAATCCAGAAATAGAAATAGATGAACTTGTAGAATACATCCCAGCACCAGATTATCCAACAGGTGGATTAATACTCGGAAGAGCTGCTGCAAAAGAAGCATATAAAACTGGAAGGGGTGGAGTTGTTTGCAGAGCAAGATGTGAAATCGTTGAAGAAAGTAACGGCAGAACACATATTGTTGTAACAGCAATCCCTTATCAAGTTAATAAGGCTGATTTAATTAAGAAAATAGTTGAGCAAGTTAAGGATAAAAAGCTTGAAGGCATCAGTAATGTTTGGGATTTAAGTGACAGAGAAGGTATGAGAATAACCATCGAATTAAAACGCGATGCAGTTCCTAACGTTGTGCTCAATACTTTGTATAAACAAACCCAGCTACAGAAAAAGGATAACATGATTTTGCTGGCATTACATAAAGGCGTGCCTAAAGTTATGAACCTACTTGAGATATTGAATGCATATGTTGATCACCAAATTGATGTAGTTTCTAGAAGGACACAATTTTTACTGAATAAAGCTGAAGAAAGAGAGCATATTGTAAAAGGTTTAGTAATAGCGCAAGCGAACATTGATGAGGTCATTAAGATTATAAAAGAGTCCGCCGATGTAGAAACTGCCCGTCAGTCACTTATGGATACTTTCGTGCTTTCTGAAAAGCAAGCAAATGCAATTTTAGAAATGAGACTAAGGAGTTTGACATCTCTAGAAGTTGACAAACTGACTGCCGAACTTGCTGAATTGGAAGCCGCAATTGCCGATTATAAAGATATTTTAGCAAAGCCTGAAAGAGTAAGAGCAATCATAAAAGAGGAGTTACTTGAGGTTAAGAGACTCTATGCAAGACCTAGAAAATCTGAGATTAGTTATGACCCAGCGGAAATAGGATATGAGGATTTAATTGCTAGAGAAGATATCGCAATAACCATGTCATATCAAGGATACATTAAGAGAATGCCACTATCTGAATACAGAACACAAGGAAGAGGTGGCGTAGGACTAAAAGCTCAAAAAACCAAAGATGATGATTTCATCACAACGGTTGTAACCTGTTCTACTCACGATGATGTTGTATTTTTCACCAGTAAAGGAAAAGTATATAGACTAAGAGGATTTGATATACCAGAAGGGTCAAGAACATCTAAAGGAAGAGCTAGTGTTAACTTCCTACCGCTTGTGCCTGAAGAAAAGATTACAACTATACTTCCTGTGCCAGAGGATAAAGAAGGCTTTAAATATATGATTATGGCAACTAAGAATGGACTCATCAAGAAGACTCCGATAACTGAGTTCGATAGAATTAATGCAAATGGTAAAATTGCAATTACATTAAGAGACGATGACGAATTAATCGCTGCAGATGGTACAACTGGTGATAATGAAATAATTATAGCTTCCTCAAATTGTAAGTGTATTCGTTTTCATGAAAGCGATGTAAGAGCGATGGGCAGAACTGCTATGGGTGTTAAGAGTATGAATCTTGGTAAAAAAGATACAATTGTAGACATGACAGTTTTAAAACCCGGTTGTGAGCTGCTTACAGTTAGTGAAGGTGGTGTAGGTAAACGTTCTTGCCCCAGTGATTATAGACTACAAGGCAGAGCGGGAAAGGGCATTAAAGCTGGTAACTTTAACGAAGAAACTGGCAAACTCGTAGCGTTAAAACAAGTAGATGAAGAAACTGATGTAATACTAATATCAGATGCAGGAGTTATGATTCGTATTAGAACATCCGACATAAGCAAGATTGGCAGAAGCACAAAAGGTGTTAAACTTATGAGATTAAAAGATGGTGGCAAAGTTTCTGCAGTAGCATTAACTCCACACGATGAAGAAGCCGAATTCTCCGAAGTAGAGGACGAATAATAACCAAAAACTCGCAATCACAAACCAACCACAGGAGCTGTTCATAACGAGCAGCTCTTTTGCATATGGGAGACAATCGATGAGAAAAAAATCAAATTACTATTATGTCCCAAACCTCAACGAACATGAGGATTGTTTTACTAAAATTTCTCAAAGGCATTGAAAATGTAATTATTATGAGATAATGTAGATAATATGAATATTAAAACGCCAATGCCTATACTTTTTTCTAAAGAGGATATAAATTCACGGTTTAAAGACGAGTATCAATATCGAAACTGGATATATTCACGATTGAAAAGAGGGCAGATACGAAAAATTCGAAATAATCTATATGCACTTGTTGATATATCTACAGGGCACATTTATGCTAACAAATTTCAAATAGCAAGCAAGGTTACCAGTACATCATTTGTTTCTTACCATAGTGCTTTTGAGTATTATGGTCTTGCTAACCAAGTGTTTTGTGATTGTTCGGTTGGCACTGTTTCTAAATTTCGCGAATTTATATTTGATGATACTGAATTTTCCTGCATCTTTTTTAGTGATACTTTTGATGTAGTAAACAAACAGATGGAAAAAGTTAAGGTGACGAGTCTAGAAAAGACAGTTATCGATTGCATTGATAATATAAATCTAGGTGGAGGCATAGATGAGATTTTAAACATACTATCATTTATCCACTACTTAAATGAAGATAAGCTAATTGCAGCCTTAAGGCATTACGACAAAATAATTCTATATCAAAAAACTGGATATATGCTCGAGCATTTTAATGAGCGTTTAAAACTGCCTGATGAGTTTTTTGAGTTTTGTAAAAGCAAGTTAACAAATCAAGTCAAATATTTTTTAAACGAAGAATATTCAAATTGTGCATATAACAAAAAATGGCAACTAATTGCCCCTGTAAACTTGTTGTCTAGAATATATGAGGGGCTGTAATATGAGAATGCTTTACAATATTTTTTGGAATTACGCAAAAACATTTACGACAAATTTTTGACGTAAATCGATACATAAATACATACTACGTAAAATGCGCCAAAACATTAGTTTTACTATAGTTTTAGCGTAATATATGTATAATAGAAGATAGTTTAATAGGTTGTTAGTCCAATAACTTATATGGTGATTATTAGATGGAAACTATTGAGTCTCAAAAAAAAGAAAGGCGTGTAAAGAGAATTGCCTCAACAAGAAATATAGTATATTCAGCACTGTTTACGGCATTAATTGTCGCAGGTAGTTATATTACTGTAGATATACAACCAGTGCCATTTACGATGCAACTCCCTTGTGTGCTACTCACATCATTATTACTAGGTCCTATCTGGGGAACAGTAAGTGTTTTTGTCTATATTGCTTTAGGCTTAATGGGAGTGCCAGTGTTTTCTAGTAAGGGAGCAGCAGGCATTACATACGTGCTAAAGCCTTCATTTGGTTACATAATTGGTTTTTTAGTTGCAAGTGTTGCTGTAGGGACAATAGCAAAATCAAAAGAAAATGATAAACTAAAACCTTATCAAAGGATGATTATTGCAAACACAGTAGGTGTTCTTATCATCTATACAATAGGAATGATATATATGTATCTAATTTTAAAGTTGTACCTTGCAACTGAAGTTACTGTAAAAACTATTTTTCTATCTGGATTTTTGATTTTTTTACCCAAAGAAATTGTGTTTATATTTTTAACAGCATTGCTTGCATCCAAGCTAAAACCATATGTAAAAATGATACAGGAATAGGCAAAAAGTTATAAAAGATTTCTGCATCGTAATATAGACTATGATTCTTTAAATATTACCACTATGTGTTTGTTGCAATGACCTACAATACGGCTTGTCAAGTTTCTTCCTAGTATACTACGAAAGAATTACAAGTTTATTACTAGTATACTATGAAAGAATTTTATATTTATTACTAGTACACTATGAAAGAATTACAAGTATATTGCTAGTATAGTGTGAAAGAATTGTAAATTTATTTCTTGCGCACTACGAATAAAATGGATTACGATTAAAAATAAATGGGTTTTAAAGTTTTATTTAGGAGCTAAAAGAGGTTAGTAATGACCGTATGGTTTCAAATAGAGGCGTAGGGAAGTTTACTCCCCAGCGGTTGGATAGAAATTTTAGTTCAGTTTCATATTCACAGATTAGGTCTTTAAAATTGGGTTTTAAAAAGCTACATAAAGAAGTTATAAAATCAACCTTAATATGTTTCTCAACTTCATATAGTGAGGCAAAGGCCATAATTTTTGCGATGTAACATTCCAGTGTTCCTGCAGTACATTCCTCAAAGTCAACTCGTACACACTTGAAATCAGGGGTAACTATATAGTTTCTAAAGTTTTCGTCAAAGGTAATTTTTTTTGTAGTTGAGTGAATGTAAAAAATTGTATTTGCTAGAGATTCAGCAAGTTTTTTAGAAACTTCTGTATCGGAACTAAGGTAATAATCTAAAAGTAAGGTTCCCTTTACATAGCTCATTTCTATACAGTTATCGGATAGTTGGTTTATGAAACTAGGGGCAAATTCCCCCTGTAATTTTTTAAGCATGCTAACTTCTGTCTTTAGTGCTTCTTTATTACTAAAGGTTTTTTCAATGTTGCTATCTTTATTTAGTACTACGTTATTTTTTCTACTTGCAAAAACCATATTTGACCTATGTTAAGTACATTGATTTCTCGGGTTTAGAGTTAGATAGTTATTTACTATCATCAACAAACTCAAGGCAGATTTTTCCGCCTTTTTGAAATCCTTTTAATTCTTTAACTACGCCAGTAACCACATTTTTAAGTATGGATTCAACAAAAGGGACCATATAAATATTTTTGTCATTAATAGTAAGTTTTACTTTGCTGTTTTTTAAAACACAGGCATTTATATCTACTTCGCCTTTTAAGTATTTAGAAAGAAAGGTTCTACAGTCCATACCACACGCACTACAGCACTCTTTATCAATATCGTACATAAGAGATGGAGTTTTTTCGATTATTAAATCTACTAGTTTTTTGGTGTCGGTTATGCCATTTATTATTGGAAGATCTTTGTATGTCCCAGTATGAGCGTTAGCAAACCTTCCACTTATAGCAAAGGTGAGTGGGGATATTTTAGGCTCTCCATCTTCTGTTGCAACTGCGATTTCTGGAACAACTGCATCATGCACTCCCTCGAGTATAACAAAGTCCTGATTGTAATGAGAAAGAAGGTCATATATAGGCATATGTCCTTTATATAAAACATCAGTTTCGTTAGCCGAACGTGCAGTTACAGTATCCGAACCTGCCTGTCTATGTCTCCAGGTGTTTTTGCCTTCTGTGTCAATAGCAAAGGCTTCAAAGTGTATTTCTTTGACTGAACCTACAGTATATCCACGTGCTATTAGCTCCTTGATAATGTGCTCAATCGTGGCTGTTTTGCCACTACCACTTAGTCCTGTGATTGAAAAAACTTTCATGTCTTTCTCCTGTTATTGTTAATCGTTACATGTACTTGGCAATTATATAACCTGCCATTAGTTTTCATTATATCATAAAAATAATATAGTTTATTAATCACTCATATATCACATATTTTCTAAAAATGCACTCGCCTTGTATGTTTGAGATCCTATCTGCTATTCCTAGGTGGAAGATCATTCTTTGGGTGTACTCTCGCTATGAATGTTCAAAGATCTGTCCACTGTGACACTACACTGAAATACTCGAAGGTATATCCATTGTTGCACTTAAGATGATAACGGACATTTTCTAAAAATGTACTAGTACACCATGGAAATACATGCCAGCTAAAAATACTCCAGCAAACAGTAGGGAGATAACAACAAGGAGGCAGTCTATTGCTCCCATTTTTAATTCTCTTAGCATAGTTCTTTTTTTGTATGCTCTAAAACCTCTAACTTGCATGCTTTTTGCAAGCTCTTCACTTCTCATTATGCAGCCAGATATTGTGGGGGATATAAGGTATGCATACACTTTTACTTTTTTAGCAAGATTTAGTTTTTTAATATCAATTCCTCGCATAGCGATAGCATTGAGTCTACTTCTAAATTCCTCACTAAATATGGGTATAAATCTAAGCGATATGCTGGTCATAAAAGCAAGTTCATATGGCATTTTCAATTTAAGTAAGGCATCAATCATTTCTCTTCCTTCTGTGCTTGCGGCAATTAAACCAGAAAGGAGTATAATGCTCATCCTTAGAATAAACTCTAGCGAAAACTGTAAGCCTTTGGTAGATAGTAGGGCAATATTTCCAATAGGAATGAGAACGGTTCCACCTTTAATAGTCAGGCTTTGTACAATTGCAATAAATAGCAGTACTCCTAGAAAGTGTCTAAGTCTTTTAATTGCCATTAATAGTTCGGTTTTGAGACATAAGTTAATTAAGATACTAAGGAGTAGTATAATGCTAAGATAAATAACATCTTTAGCAAGCACTGCTAAGGTAGTTAGTAACACAATAAATAATAACTTTACACGAGGATCAATTTTTTTCATCTAAAACACCTCCGTGTAAATGTAAATTAGTGACATTATTAAGGCTAGATAAAAACTCCTCATCATGGGAAATAATGATAGCGCCACCACCTTTATTTACAAATCCGTTGATGAAAGTCGTGATAAATAGAATTCCTTCACTATCTATAGAAGAAGTGGGCTCATCTAAAATCAAAAAATCTACATTACGACTCATTATGGTGGCAAGTGCTAGACGTTGCTTTTCACCTAAAGACATAGAGAGTGGGTATCTGTCTTCAAATCCAGACAAATTAAAATCTTTAAGTAGCAAGTTAATTTCAGCTCTTTTTTCATCAGTTAGTTCCTTTTTTAGTTCAAACGGGAAAGTCAATTCCTCTATGACTGTCGGGGCAAAAAGTTGTAAATCTGGGTTTTGAAATAAATATCCAATACTATCAGCTCTTTTACCTGCGGATATTTTTTTAGCATTAATGTCATCAAAATATATATCACCACTAGTTGGATGTAAAAGTCCAAGTATTAATTTTCCAAGCGTTGTTTTCCCAGCACCATTTGGACCTTTCAATGCGTATAACTTACCCGTTTCAAAAGTGTAGGTTATGTTAGATAGCACGAAGGGAGATTTTTTATTGTACTTAAAAGAGAGGTTTTCTAACTTAATTTGCATACATAACCTCCTTTTAGTGTTAATGTTAGTGGGGTATAGCCTAGATTAAAGAACATAATTTTTACCTCTTTCAAGCGTAATTATTCTATTTGCAATTTTAAGGTCGTTTTCGTTATGGCTAATCATTACTACGCTTCCACCATTTTGGGCAAAATCTACGAGAATTTGTCGTATATCATCAATTTTTTCTTTATCTATTCTAGATGTAATTTCATCAGCTATTAAAACCTTCGGTTGCATGGTTAAAATAGAGGCTATTGCCACAAGTTGCTTTTCTCCACCTGATAGGGCATTGGTTTTAGCATGTTTTAGGTGTTCGATTTTACAGATTTTTAAAGCATCATTAATCCGCTTTTCCATTTCTTTTCTTTCGATATTTAAGTTTTCTGGGGCAAAAGCAAGTTCTTCAATTACAAGTGGTGAAAATAGCTGATTATCAGGGTTTTGGAAAATAAGGCCAAAAGCATTACATCTATCTGCAATGGTCATATCGTTTAAATTGACGCCGTTATATAAAATTTCACCTCTAATATTATCACGCGCAAACTCTTCCTCAAATAGTCCAGCAAGACATAAGCAGAGGCTACTTTTACCGCTACCATTATGTCCTTTAAAACCAAGTATTTCACCTTCGTTTAGTTCAAACGAAAGGTTGTTAAAAATAACGGTTTTACCATACTTTAAGCCTAGTTTATTAACTTTTAAGTTCATATGAAACCCTATTACATATAGTCTTATTTATTTATATTTATCCTAGTTCATTTAGTGTAAACGAACATTTATTGATATATTCAAGTCTAGATTTTAAGCTCATACGCAATCCGATACATTTAGTATTGTTCGTTTACGCTTATTCTATTCATTTGGTTCAAACTAAATCCTATATACTCTATCCTATATTAACCTCGGTTAATAGTTTACATCTATGTTGTGAAAAAGTATCTGATACTCTTATTACTACATAAGGGCCACCATCTTCTCCTTCTAGGGTGTGGGCAGAAGTGACAATTCCTTTATTAAAATCAATACCATTTACTTTATATGCTATAAAGACATTATCGGGCGTGAGTACATCTTCAGCAGGGTATAACTTGTTTGCACCATCACTTGCTTTAAAAGTAATGTTGCGAGCAATAGTCATATCTACATTTAGTGCCTTTAAGACGGCTTTAAGCTCAATCCCAGTGTATGTTTTCTCAACTGGCTCACTAACGCTTGTATCATAAACATCTTTGAATGTTTTTTCCTCCACGCCTTCTAATGCAAGCAGTTCTTCTAAATTATATGAGCCAATCTCTTCACCATATGCAATAAGCCTTATCTTCTCTTGGGCATAGAGTTCACGTTGTGGAGCATTTGCTTTTAAGTAAAGTGGTAAAAATATGGCAAAGCCTACAATTAGTGCCGCTACTATAATTATTGCGATTATTACAGGTTTTGATAATGTTATCTTTTTCATGAATTATCCCTTCCTTGCACGGATTTACACTTTCCGCGGGTTTTGATGATGTTATTTTTATTGAACCCTCTTCATATAGTCAGGTCTTTGTCTAATGTCTGTTTTGGTAGCGTTATTATTGTATCAATCTCTCCTAGAGGCTTTCAGCTAGTTTCTGTTTTGATAGTGCTGTTTTTATTAATTTCTCCTAGAGGTGTTTTTCATAGGTTATAGAAGTATAGTTATTTCGTATTAGTTATTGAAGACGAAGTAGGGCACATACATATCTTGATAGTCGAAGTAGCCGTGAGCGCCGTAAATATTCCCATCTTCATTGACAAATTCCATGTGTCCGTGGTCGGAAACCACAATTACTTTGCCATCAAATTGCATTTTTAAGTCTTTAACATAACTGTCTATTTCAATACATTTAATTTTAGCTTCTTGGCTTAATGGACCATACTGGTGATTTACATCATCGATTTCATGGAAGTGCACAACGATTAAATCTGTCCCTTCGCTAATTGCGGTCTTGGCATTTTCATATGCCTCGTTATCGCTTAAAGAGTATATAGGGTCAATGCTGGTTATTATTAAATTCCCATTACCTTCTATATATTTCATCTTTATTTCTCTGTCATCAAACTCATACATATATTTTGCGAGGTAAAACACATCTGGGGGATAGGGTTTAAGTACAGCTCGGGTTTTATTAACGCTAAAATTAATACCAGTATGGCTAGGAGGCTGACCTGTCAGCATTGATGCTAGAGCAACGGGAGATATAGCGTTGTATGTCGAAGTTGCGCATCCTTTAGATAGTGAGGCTTTTAAAATATCTAAATCGTTTTCGTATATGTTTGCCTGAATCCAAGAAAACCCATCGGTAATAATTAGCATAACTTTTTCGCTACTCTCTCCTGAAGTTTTCATCTCATCAAACACATCAAGAATTGTCTTAGTTGCGTTAGTTGCGATACCTTTTATGCCATCTCCTGTATCTTTAACAATGATGTTTCTCCTTCGCCAAGCAAGTAAGGTATTGTCTGCATTTTTAATAATATTTCCATTTGCTAAATACAAAACATTATTGTCTCTACCCGTGAATGAGTTCACAGTCATAGTGTCGGGCATATATTTATCAGCTCTATTTTTACCCATTATATTTTCTGCAGTCTTTGAAAACAGTTTTAGTTTTGCTTCCCCATATGTTATGAAATCAGTTTTTTCTTCTGTTAATATTTTGAGTCCAGGGGCATAGCGTAACCTGTAATCATTGGGGGTATTAGATAGGTCTTTTAATGGCTCTAGTATTTCGTTTGGATCTTTTGCGATTACAGTTATTTCGGAGACGTTTTTAATATTTGTGCATTTTGGATAATTAGGTGCATGAACGTTAATAATTCCTTCTCCATCTGAATATAGATATATTTTATCTGTAAGATTTGCATCGATAAGGGCGCTTACGCCGTCAGTAGCGGATGTAATCATGAGATAGTTTTCGCTTGCTCTTAGCAATTGATGTTCGTTAATTTCATCTAAAAATGTCTGTAAATCCCAACCTTTATTTTTAATTTCTTCCCCATCCTTTTCGTATGTATATTCAACCATCTGCTCGTCATAAGCGGTACAAGAAAAACCGGCACCAACAATGTCTCCATCAAATAAAATATGAGCTGGGGGAGTCTCATCATTATTTGGAAGCTCATTAGTTTCAGGCTTACACGCCGTAACTGTAATCACACAAATTAAAGCCATTAAAACTAAAAGTATAAATGCAAATTTTCTTTTCATTTATTTTTCCTCGTCTACTACTATGCTATCCATCTGCCTAGCACGTCGCAATTTGAATGTGCTCTCACTAGTTCCATTATCCACTTCGCCATTTTCATTTTGTCTTTCAGATACCTGCGCATCCTTCCAATGAAATCTTATTACTTAATTAGTCATTTTCATCCATTATCCTGCCAGCTATCTCAGCCTCGTCTGTCTAAGCTTTGGCATATTTTCATTGGCCAGATTGCTATATTAGTCATCCTCATCCATTATGATGCTAATTATTTCTGTTTCTTCTAACCAATCATCATTTACCTTTCTATCTGCTTCAGTATCTAAACTGTCCTCATCGTCTAAGTCATCTATGTCGCTATTTGAATTATTTTCCTTATGTAATTTAGTGGTGCTAGCCAAGGATTTCTTTTCTTCCAAGTGGTCATAATTGGTCTTATTATCTATTTCAGCGCTTAAATTGACATCATTTTTAAAATCATCTACATCACTATTTGAATTGTCTTCCTTTTGCAAATCGGTGGTGTTAGATAGGTTTTTTGCCTCTTCTTTGTCGATTTCATCCCAGCTGATAGTATCTTCATCTTTTCTTTTAATAGCGACTTTTGTTTTTACTCGGGATAGTATTCCCGTTTTAACAATTGCTAGATAGACTAGATACGCGACTACTCCTCCAAGAGCACCAGACAACGAAGCTGCGAGTAGAGTGAAAAGCAAGGGGTATATGCTTAGTCTAAAAAACAAGAGGTTAGATCCGAAGGTTCCTGCCATATTGGCTAGTATTGTAGAAAGCATAAAGTGAAGTATATTATATCCATCTCGAGGCCTATATAAAAACACAAGTTCTACAAATATCGCTGGTGTCATGTATGTCAGTGCAGTCCACACTCCGTGACTTCCGGGTGCTCCAGTTGTAACCATAACTATCGTTTGAACTGCGGATATAAGCAGGGCAGAACCGCGTTTGCCAACAAGGACAATCGAAAGGGGAAGCCAAAGCATATATAGGCCACCAGCTAAAGCTCCTCCAGGGATGCCAAGAGGGCCTGTTATCATACGCACTAAATTACCAGCTACCACTTTAAAGCCTACGCTAGCAGCAGTAAGCATAGCTAGTAATACTAGGTCAAAAATACTAAATGCTTTCAACCCTTTTAGTTTGCGTTTTATAGGTTTATCCATATATGTTCTCTACTACACCGTTCTTGTAAATCTGTAATATACAAGGTTTTATCTAACTGTTGTTAACCCCATTTATAGGCTAGTTGTATTATATCTCATGACACAAAGGCGCCTCAATAAAGAGGCGTCCTATTATGTTTAGTTGTGTCTAAATGAATGTGTGGATTCAATAGTTTTTAAGCCACCGCTTCGTTTAAAACGATTTTTGCTACCTTTTTATTGACGGACTTACTAGCGGTGCTAGTGCTATCAGATAGGTATCTTGGAGAACTGCTATCTGCTTCGAACTTTCCATCATCTGTTATTTTACCGATTGTGATGTATGCGTTATCCATATTATCAGTTTCGGTTGTATAGTTGCCTGTGGAATCATAGGATGTAACTTTAGTTATTTCTGGTATTGTGACTTTCAGTTTTGGAGTAATATTAGATAGCTTATATGCAAGATATATTACTGAAGTTTCATTTCCCATAGAATTAACGGTGGTCATTGTAACATTTTCTCTTGCTACTTTTTTCAAGACATCATTAGTTATTGTTTTGAGAAGAGTAGCATTATCATATAGTTCAACATTTACCTCAACAGTGGTTAAGGGATCGTTGAATATGACTTTCGCTATTTTTTTGTTAATAGATTTACTAGAATTGCTGGTGCTGTCAGATATATATCTAGGGCCATCGGCATCTTCAACAAACTTACCGTTTTCTACAAAGCCTATTGAGATGTATGCATTAGTGATGTTTTCTGCTTCAACTAAATAATCATCGGTAGCGCGAGAAAATACGCTAGTAATTTCTGGGAGTGTGAAATTTTTTAGTTTTGGAGTAATGTTAGATAGCTTATATGCAAGATATGTTATGGAAGTTTCTGTTCCCATAGAATTAACAGTGGTCATTGTAACATTTTCTCTTGCTGTTTTTTTCAATTCTTTATTAGTAATGGTGCCTAAAAGGGTAAGGCTATCATACAATTCAACGTTAACATTAACAGTGGCTAATGGGTCATTAAATATGACTTTTGCAAGTTTTTTATTAATTGATTTGCTTTCGGTACTTTGGCTGTCAGATACATATCTAGGAGAATCTGCATCAGCTACAAACGCGCCGTCTTCTTCTAAACCTATAGTGATATATGCATTGGCAATATTTTTAGCCTCGACAATATAGTTATCTGAAGCAACAGCATAGACACTATTAATTTCTGGTAGTGTAAGGTCAAGGGCGGTAACTATGTCTGTAAGCTTATATGCAATGTATACCACCGAGGTTGTAGTGCCATAATCGTTTACGGTATTCATACTAAGTTTATGTTGCTCAACATTTGCAAACGAAGCATTTACGGCAGTCCCTAGCAGTTCAATACCATTATATATCTCAACATTGATATTTAAATCAGCAGGAATTTGATAAGCATTCGGGGTATTATTAACATCGTCTGCTGGATCGGTTTCGACCTTATTGCATGCAAATAAAGTCATGCTTAGCACTAATACTGAAATAACAAGAAATAGTGCGAGTAATTTTTTGTTCATTTTCATTTTCTTCTCTCTCCTTTGTTTATATATATTTGCCTAAAGGATTAGGCTATTTCCTTAAGTTTTAGTGTTGTATCACTACATCCGATTAACAATGCTTGCTAGTTCTTTATTGGCTATTTCCTTGGGTTAGTGTTATATCACTACATCCGATTAACAATGCTTGCTGGTTTTTATCGGCTATTTCCTTAAGCTTATTGTTATATCTCTACATTTATGGCTTTAAATACGATTGATTTACCTTCGTAATTAAGAGTGTATTTACCATCTTCATTTTTTGTGACTTTAGCGCCTAGCATTTGCTCATATGACACATCTACTTTTGTATTATCAATTTTCGTTACCGAATACTCTGTATAAGGTTTAAACATGTTAAGTAAAATTAGCAAATCTTTTACATTAAACGAGCCATCAGTTTTTCCATCTACATCTGGGTCATAACGTTTCATTGCAACATCAAAAGAGACAATTGCAGAGTGAAATACAGATATAGAAAGAACATTTTTGACTGACATACCGTCAGGGAAAGCGGGACCGTCTAAAATAGGTGTTCTAGTTAGTGTCCAGCTAGCGTCAGCATCACAAATGCCAGATGTTAATATGTATGCATTGCTATATATGTCGTAGGTTGCCCATTTTTGATATTCTCTGTATGTGTCAGAGCCTGAAATATAGTCCCAAGCTACTACACTCATTTTATCTATTTCTTGTACACCTTTTAATATGTTGGTTGGACCTATCATTTTTGAAATGTCTAACCCATAGTACGTGTAGTTACCGTCACTTTCTTCTTTTGTATATTGTCCGCCATATGTAGTAGAGTTTATTTCATCAAGAGAATAGAGGGAGTATACGGTAGGAGTCTTTAGTAACTCAGTAGAAAAATCGATTTTGTATAAATATTTAACCCAGGTGTTTGCAACTTGGTCATGGAATATAGCTCTTAAAGCACCACTGCCTGATTTTATTGTTAAAACTTCGCCGTCTAATTCAAGAGCAATTACCATCTTGCTCCCACGACCATCGCTATCGAATACTTCATCAGTGGCAACTGCTACGTAGCCATCTGTTCCATAAAGGGATAAACTTCCATATACATTAATTGGAGCACTTTCTGTATAGTCAGAAAGTAAGTCTTCTAAATATACGCCTTTAACAGTATGTGGAATTAAATTACCATCATCGTCTTGTTTATCACTTGCAACAGCGGGGTTATCTTCATCAAATATAACGGGTTTAGTTTCATAAAGTGTTTTAATTGTAGATTTCTTTATTACAACATCTTCGAGTAAATTCCCATCTACTTTCTGTAATCCAGATAGCGTAAGGGTGTAGTCATCGTCCGTAACGGGGGCAGTGTTATTAGTATTATTGGTATTATCAGGTTCAGTATCGGGCTTATCGTTACAACCGACAAAAAATGTCATAGAAATAATGAGTGCAAATACAATACTAAAAAGAATAACAGTCTTAAGTTTTTTCATAATAAAGAGCTCCCCATAAAATAAAAAGTTCACGTTCCCACGTGAAAAGAGCTCTTTAGAAGAGAGAGTGTTCTTTTCGCAATGGAAGGGTAATCCCTTTCGAAGTTACCCCCGGTCTAAACCCATAGCATTGCCTTAGGTGTTTAGACTCGAACATGTCTATATGATATATAAATATACAGTATTTTGTCAAGAATTAGCACTTTTTAGAGTGAGGACCTACTTACTGTTGCACTTACTGCGACAACTAGCATTACCATGTTTTGCAGTCGGTTATCACACCCTGCTCGATGTCTTAGCTCCCTCTCAACTAACTATGACAACTAATATGAACCTGTCTTGCCTGATGGGCTATCTACCGCTGGCTTACTATGACAACTAACATATCGTGTCTTGCTCAATGACCTATATGCCACATAACTTACTATAACAAGTGCTATCATGTCCATGATAAATTTCTTCCAATCGCAGATCTCTAAGGAAAATTATGACCGAGAACTCGCAAAAGATAGTGCGGTTTTGTTATATGCTCTAGCTTTATTACCATTTTTTTGTTGTAGTGGTATAATTATTATTAATACGGACAATCAAGAAGGCAGATGAAATTATTATGAGTTGGTTTAACTATATAGGTTTAATTGTAGTAGGGCTTTTACTAATTCCTAATATTGTTTATGCCATTTTAAACAAAGGAAAAGATATAATTGCGTATAGAAGTAAAGGACTTGAAATAGTTGAACAAATCGGAAGATTTGGTTCAATGATACTTATGGTATTTAATATCCCATACACATATATGCAATTTTATTTCCAGTTTGCCAAAGAAGTGTATATAGGAGTAAACATCTTTCTGGTTTTGGTATATATCATACTGTTTGTAATTTTGTGGAAGAAAGAGACACTTTCAAAAGCCATTATATTATCTGTTATTCCATCTTTGATATTTATCTTTTCTGGGGTTATGATAGCAAGCATTCCGCTTGTTGTTTTTGCATTAATATTTGTAATATCTCACATTATAATTTCAGTTAAAAGCGCATTAATTACTGATTCATCACCTAAAAGGAAAAGAAATGGTATTTTAACAATAGTATCAATTGGGGTAGCAATTATTTTTATTTCAGTTACCGTAATAGGGTCTTTGATAGGATACTCAAGTTCCTCGCTAAACAAGTTAAAAGGCATGTCCTCTAAGGAAATGATTGACTATTGTGTCTATGACAAAACAACTAAGATTAGTGTTGCAATTATTGATAATGGAAGTGTTACGTACCACACATATGGTGTAGATGGAGAAGAAGATATGCTTTATGATTATGAGATTGGTTCTATTAGTAAGACATATTTAGGGCTGCTTTTTTCAAAGGCTATATCCGAAGGAAAAGTTCAGTTAAACGACTCCATTTCAAAATATTTAGATTTAAGTAGTAACAGGTACTATCCAACAATTGAAAGGCTTTTAACACATACCTCTGGATATGAAGGCTATTATTTTGAAAGCGAAATGATTGCGACAAGGTATGCCCAAAAGACAACCAATGATTTTTATGGAATCAGTAGAGAAAAGATATTAAAGCGTATTCAAAAAGTAAAACTTAAAGATAAAGATTACGAGTTTAAGTATTCGAACTTTGGAATTTCAGTCCTAGGATTAGTGCTTGAAAAGGTGTACAACAAATCGTTTACTGAGATATTGACCTCGTTTGTAAAAAACGATTTAGGATTAAACAATACTACTGTTGCATCATATTCTGGAAATTTACACGGATACTGGATTTGGGAAGACAATGACGGATACATTCCTGCGGGAAGTATCATCTCAACGATAAAAGATATGGCTACGTATTTAAAAATCTACCTAGATGATTCCTTACCATATGCAAAACAAGCGATTACTCAAATTAAGAAGGTCGATGGTAACAATCCAACATATAACGCTATGAATATACGGATTGATTCTATAGGCATGACTTGGGTACACGATGATACAAATGGAATTACCTGGCATAATGGAGCGACTGGCGCTTTCAATACATACATAGCTTTTAATGATAATAAGACAAAAGGAGTCGTAATCCTTTCCAACTTAAGTCCAACTGACCGCATTCCCATGACCACCATCGGCACTAAATTAATGCTTGAAATAATGAACTAGCTAAATATTAACCAGGTCTCATTTAACTATGTTGGTTTAAAAAGGTATCAAGCGCTTCATCAATTTCTGCACCATGACCTTCCATCATATGTCCACCGTCAGGAAAGGAAATGAGAGTGAGGACCGGAAAACGGTGTTTAACATTTTTAACTTTTTCAAAACTTGCCACAGGATCATCTTCAGAATGTAAAATTAATACTGGAACTTGTAATTGTTCAATTGGATATTTATCAAAGTTTCGTTCCATGTCAGGATTAGTGTATTTACCGTCCAAAACAACACCACCTTTTCTGTCTTCAACAGGCAAGATGGTTTTAACTGTTGAGGCAGGCATTCCCATCATAGGCTGCATGAGTGGGCTTATCAAATACATTGCATAACTAGACAGTAGTGGCTCTGGCGGAGCTTGATATTCTATAAACGAATCAGGTTTTTCAGTAACTGGCATAGCGGAACAGTATAGAATTAATCCTTTTACACGCTCAGGATAGTCTAAAGAAAATCGAATTGCTGGTGTTCCACCCGCAGAGGTTGCGAGAACAAAGACTTTGTCTATTTCTAGATAATCTAAAAGTTCTTTAAAAGCAGTAGCTTGTTCGCTAGGCGTTCCTTCTCCTTTTATGCTAGAGCCAAGATAACCAAACCTTGATGGCGCAAGCAAGCGATTTGTAGAGCCTCTATTTTTAACGCTCTCATATGCTTGATCATATCCGCCAAAGATACCGTGCACAGATAAAATAGTTTCACCAGATCCTGTGTCTATATATGTCATGGAACCATATGAAAGATTTGCTACTTTTGAATCATATGAATCAAGTTTGGCTTGAGCTTTTTTTACTCCAACAGCACAACGAATGCCTTGTATCCCTAAATACAAGACAATAGTAAGCAAAATAATAATCAAGAAAGCGAGTAATATCCGTTTTACAATTCCTTTTTTCTTTACATTTGCCATATTTTTTTCTCCATTTGTTATTAAACTTAGTTATAACTTAGGTTCTTATTGTTGAATATTGCTATATTTGTTGTATTTACTGAATGCTGTTAATCAGTCTAAGTTCTTGCTTTTGAGCATTTCGCCATTTACATATTATGTTTTATATGTTTACAATTTTTGCTATGAGATTAAAGAAAGCGAAATAATCGTTCTCGGAGTTTAAATCAAACCCCACAAGATTTTTACTGATTGAGCGGTTTAGAAAGGCAGATTGGATGCAAGATAGTAAAATAAAAGCTTTTACCTTCCGTATATCATCAGACTTAGCTTCTGGCAGGGCTTTTAAAATCGCATTGTAACTTCTAGAAGAGTTGCTTTCTTCATTTGGGTTTAAAAGGTCTCCAAGCATAGAGATTTTAGATATCTCTGCATTGTTTAACAGAAAATCAAAAACTTTCGTCGTAAAAGTCGTTATATCAAAAACTACATCTTTGTTCGAGTAATTACTGGTTTTTGAAAAGATGTCCATTACATTAGAAATAATTCGTTGTACACAAATTTCAATTAAATTTGCTTTAGAACCAAAGTGATAATTAATGAGACCTACGGCAATGTCGGCTTCCTTAGCTATGTCTCTAATAGTAATGTTCTCTACAAATCCATTTGAGCGTTGGATTAAAGACATGGTGGTTTTTATTATTTGTTCTTGTACAGGTGAAGATTTTTTGCCCAAGTTTTCCATAGGTACCTCCCTAATTGAACGTTGTTCAATTTAATTATATGTGATACAATTTATATTGTCAAGAAGGTCAAACATATGCCGAAGTGTAATATAATCAATTATTGTTCTGAAAAAGGCGCATACAACACTTCTATGAACACGGGTACGAAAACGCTAAAGCTCGGAAGTGAAAGAACATTTTACATTAACTTTACACAGTACTTAATATGTTAAGTGTTAAAATATATGCATAAATAAAATATATTTGTGGGGATGTTTTTGGATATGAAGTGTGTAGTAATTAATGGTACAGAGCAAAAAGGCTGTACATATGCATTAAAAGAGATTTTTTTAGACGAACTAAAACCAGACGAAGTAACTGAATTTTATTTTCCTGAAGATGCTCCTAATTTTTGTACGGGTTGCAAAGTGTGTTTTATGAAAGATGAAGCACTTTGTCCTCATTACGCACAAGTTAATCCGATTTGGCAGGCTATGTTAGATGCTGATTTAATAGTGTTTGCATATCCTGTATATGTACTTCGAACTCCCGGGCATGTAAAGACTTTTCTTGATCATTTAGGAGTGCATTGGTTTGCTCATCGACCAGAGCCTAAAATGTTTAATAAATCAGCTGCGATTATAACTCAAAGCATTGGCGCTCCCAATGAAGATGCTCAAAAAGATGTGGAGACTAGTTTAAAATGGCTTGGAGTTTCAAGGATTAAAAAACTGGGGCTCGGCATGATGGAAGGCGTTATTTGGAATGAGATTTCCGAAAAAAGAAGATATTATTTTGAAAAAGATGTGAGAAAGTTTGCTAGGAAATTCAAAGATTTAAAACCTGCAAAGAAAAGTTTGGAAGTAAAATTTATTTTCACTATGTGTAAGTTTTTACAAAAATATGTAATGAGAAAACTAAAGCCAGGAGAGGCTCCCAGCAGAGATTTACAACACTGGCTAGATAATGGATGGATAAAAAGAAAAGGCGCTTGATATATAGATGCAGTAGGTTTTACGAAGGCTGTGGTTGTGGTAATAAGATATTGTAGTGCAATATTTTAGGATAGTGGAAATGAAAAAGATAAGTGGTGGTGATAGAGTGGACTGGAAGATAATTGTGGTAAGAGTCATTCTCAAAGTAATTTTGGCTATTTTACTATTAGGCTTTGGCTCTAATATTTTAATCCGCACAATTTCATATTCATTTTACAAAGGTAATAAAAATAAATCTGAAGTAACTATATCTCCTCACAAACTCACATATGCAGAGAATTTAACTGGTTATGGATATAATCTTGAAAATGAGTCCGACTCGGTTATTTTATGCTTTGGTGGCTCATTTTATGTTGCATACAACACAGTTGGAATGTTTGCACCATACTATGACACTCCATTTCTTTCAGTAGATTATTATGGAACCCAAGAAAGTAAAGGAAAAATGAATTTAAAAACCATGAAAGCTTCAGCAGAAGGTTTATACGACTATGTAGTACAAAAATATTCTGGTAGAAAAATTATCATAATAGGTCATAGTTATGGATGCGGAATGGCGGCTTACTTAGCTTCTGTAAGGGAATGTAGTCACCTATACTTAGCCTCTGGATATAGAGATCTTGCAGACATTTATAACAAGATAATGCCAATCTTTTGGGGACCACTTAAAATCTTTATTTCTGACAATATGGATATCAAGAGCTACGCGGAAAAAACCACTTGTCCAGTTACAGTAATTGGTTCTGAAAAGGATAAAACGTTAAGCAGTAAGCTACAAGGGAAGGTAGCCGAATGCTATAAAAATGCAACACTTAAAATATTTGATGATATTGAACACGAACATTACCTAAAAGATGAAAGAGTTGTATCACTAATAAAGGCATCACTAACAGATAATAATTAGCAACGTGATGATATAGACACTAATTAACTACTTGAAAGGTAAAATAGTCATAGCGTGAATAAAAACATTGCCAACGGATAATAACTAAAAATACTATGATTTAAACATTAATAAGCGAAGCACTGCGATAGAAAGGCTTCAAATCGAATATATAACTTAATGTTGCTAACCATTTAAATTGGTTAAATTTAGACAACATTATTATACGAGGTACAAAATGAACGGAATTATTTTATACAAGTCAAAATACGGCTCAACAAAAAAGTACGCTGATTGGCTATCAGAAGCGACAGGTTTTTCATGTATGGAAACGGATAAAGCAAGTGTTAAATCACTATCTGATGCTGATGTTATCATTTTAGGCGGTGGTGTCTATGCATCAGGTATAGGCGGACTTAAATTTTTAAGGAAAAACATCGGTGCGTTGAAGGATAAAAAGATTGTTGTATTTGCTTGCGGAGCATCGCCATATGAAGAAAAAGGCTTTCAGCAACTCAAAGAGCATAACTTAAAAGGAGAGCTGGCTAACCTTCCTCTATTTTATTGCCGTGGTGCGTGGGATTTAGATTCAATGTCATTTATAGACAGAAAACTATGTAATTTACTAAGAAAAATGCTAGCTAAAAAAGATCCATCGGAATATGAGCCTTGGGCAAAAGCACTTATGGATGCAGGAGACGCTAAAGCTAATTGGACGGATAAAAAATATATACAGCCAATTCTAAATCACATTGGAAAATCGATATAAATTGACAATATTATTTGCTGTAGAGATAATATCATTATGAATAAGCAAATAAAAAAATTAATAGTTGTTGTTTTATTAGTAGCCTGCGTGGCGCTAGTAGTTTTTAATGTAGCTTGTAAAAAAGAGCAAGATAATTATGCACCAATGATTGATAATGCTAGAGAGTATGTGGGCGTTTCTATTTCTCCTGAGAAAAAAAATATTGCAAATTATTGCAGGATAGAAAATTACTATACAAGCGCTGAATATAAGGTTATAAGAGTGATTGCTGAAAGAGGTTATGCAGGCGAGATAGAACTACTTGTCTTATTAGAAGGTACTACGCTAAAGAAAATAAAGGTCATAAAGTCGGATGAAACTCCAGGCCATGGAACAAAGTGTTTTGAGGATAAGTTTTTAGAGCAGTTTTATGAAAAAGATCTTTCAACTATTGAGCCACTAATAGGCAAGGAAGAGAAAAACGAAAGTGGCGATATCTTGTATGTGACAGGCGCCACCAAGACCTCAAGAGCAATAATATCTGCGATTAATGCAGTTATATTGTTTATTAAGTCATTATAGATTTAAGTTCGATTTTACTACAAATTTTTAAATAATTACTTTGAATGAGAGAACCAAAACAAGTAGTTAATTTTGGCAGTTGTCGCATAAACTATATTGTTGCTTCTATACCATAAATATGCTACAATCTTGGTATAAAGGCAACAAGAGGTCTGAAAGATGAATTATGAATCTAAAATCATTGACTATATGGAAAATAACGATGGATACATATCTAATAAAATGACAAAAAAATTAGGTATTCCGACTATTTATTTGACTCGCATGGCAGAAAAAAAAGACATTCTCAAAGTTACAAGAGGCGTCTATATCTTGCCTAATATATTTGAAGATGAGTTGTTTATTAACTATCTAAGATATTCTAAAATTATATACTCTGGCAATACAGCGCTGGTTTTAAATAAAATGTCGAACCGGTCTTTGAAGGAGATAGAAGCCAATGTTCCCATTAGTTATAACATACATAACAGCGTTACGTTTAAAACTAATAGAGTTAATAATCTTCGTTATACTCTTGGAAAATCTTTTATAAAAACTGATTTTGGCAATTTAGTACCAACATATAATAAAGAAAGGGTGCTCTGTGATATTTTTACTTTTGAAACATTAGATAATGAAGCATTGAATTATGCAATAAAATCAGCTAAAGAACAAAAGATAAACTATGAACAACTTTACGACTATTCTATAAAACTAGGCATATATGAAAAAATACGACTATTATTGGAGATCAGATAATATGAATATTGACAAATTGAAAAACATAGTAGTTAATACTGCTAAAAAAGAGAACGTAACGGTGCAAGAAGTCTGGGACAAATATTTTTTTGACCAATTTTTAGTACGATTATCACAAAGCGAATATAAAGCCAATTTCATATTAAAAGGAGGTTTTTTGCTCGAAAATATTGTTGGTATAAAAAACAGAACTACGCTCGATTTGGATTTTAGTTATAGACTAGCAAAAATTAATAAAGAAGATTTACAACATAAAATATCGACAATTATAGCTGAAGATGTGAAAGATCAGATAAGCTTCGAACTGAGAGATATCAAAAGTATTAATGAAGAAGGCAAATATGGAGGGTTTAGAATAAGAATTGATGGCAACACTGGGAATATAAGAAAAACATTTTCAATAGATGTTGTTAGTGGCGATATTATAACTCCTTATCCACAGCTTTTAGAGTATAAGACTGATATAAGGCAACAGACAATAAAGGTATATAGTTATAATAAGGAGACAATTTTGGCTGAAAAATTCCAAACAGTTATCAGTAGAGGAATTAACAACACTAGGATGAAAGATTTTTATGACATATGCATGCTAACTAATGACAAGAGTTTAGACAGAGAACTGTTGCATGATGTGTTAATTAATACATTTGAAAACAGGAAGACAAGCATCAAAGCAAGTGATATAGAGCCAGTAATTAGTGATATTATTAATTCTAAGCTATTAGAAAGACAGTTTAATGAGTCTGTGCGTAAGGCGCAATTTGCTCGCGATTTAGAATATTCTAATGTTATAGATGCATTGGTTATAGCATTTAAATCGATTAAGTATATAAAAGAGATTAAGCTCAAGATAAAATCTTTGTTGATTATTAGACAGGGTGAAACGGAACAGAGTATAGCTGGTGGATGGTTTGATTCTCGGTTAACTCAAAGCGGTGTAACACAAATTACTCGTCTAAAGGATGAGATTTCAGAAAAAATTAAGGATTTAGAAGAAGTTTATATATTGTCCAGCGACTTAAATAGAGCAAGAGAAACAGTTAAGATATTATTCAATGATAAATATCCAATTAAGTATGACCAAAGGCTTCGTGAGAGTAATGATGCTCACTTAACAAGTCTTGACGTAGATGCCACCAAAACGAAACATCATAATGAGCAGTTAGACAAAATAGAATTTGGAGAAAACTATCCTAACGAGGAATCGGCCGAAGGATACTATAATCGAGTTTATGATTGTTTTTTAGGAATCAATGAGCAATATCAAAACAAGAATGTGGTTATCGTAACTCACGAAGGCGCGTATGGTATTATAAAATCTATAATTAATGGGACAGTATGGTCCAGTAAACAAAGGTATGTGCTGGGATGTTCAGAAGTTTTCGCATACCAAGTTCAGCCATGATGAGTTTAATATCTGTTGCAATGACCTAACAATTTTTAACTTATTGCTTATTAAACGATATATTATTCATTTGCTATTAAATAGTTATTGTCTTGCAAAATCATATATTGGTTATGACAAAAGATTGCGAGAAATATAAGTATGCATAAATATGCCAAAATTTAGCATTAGTAGTTGTTATATTAGCCCAGCTTTGTTGTATTGTACTATTTGTTTGTTAGCAATAGATGGCTAAAAACATAAGTGTTTAGATGGTTTTGAGTAAAGAGTTTGTTTATTAATCGCTATTAAGGACGAGCGACCGAAATTTACTAAAATCTTAAAACGTACGAAAAAATGGCAGGCTTTTTAGAGCTTAAAATGGCTGAAAGGGCGCATAGGTATCGCGCGTTTTGGCTTTTTCGTATTTTACAACTGTCAAATTATTAGCGTTAATAAAAGGCGATTAATTTCTTTTTTTTGATTTTACACAAATATTACAAGAGCTTTACCAATGTTGGTGGAAGCTTTTTTTCGTTGTGAGATAGAATGAAAGCAGAATCAATAGGAGGTTTAATATGAAAAAACAAGTTAAAATTATTATGGTAGTATTATGTATCTGTGCTTTAGTTGGCACCATAGCCATAGGCCTAGCTGGATGCAAAAAAGATGCAGAAAAAGATATCACAGTCATATCAAGAGAAGATGGAAGTGGTACACGAGATGCGTTTGACAGTCTCATTAAAAAAGACGGTGCAAGTTTGGTAAAAGATGCAAATGGAAAGAAATATACAACAAGCCCATTTGTTAAAAGTATTGAAATGCTAAGCAAAACTGGTGATGTTAAAACTAAAGTCTCATCTACCAAAACAGCTATTGGATATATATCCTTAGGTTCTTTAGATAATACAGTTAAGGCATTAACCATTAACGGTGTAGTTGCAAGTTCTGAAAATGTATTAAATGGAACATATTTATTAAAGCGCCCGTTCGTTATAGTTACTTCAAATAGTACTACATTAACCGCAGCAACAGATGACTTTGTTAAATATCTAAAAAGTTCACAAGCCCAAATCATAGTTAAAGGACAAAAGTATGTAGAGCAAGCATCTACTACAGCCTACACAGCACCTGCTACGGCAGTATCTGGAACTATATACATAAAGGGCTCGACGTCAGTTGATCCATTAATGGATAAGTTAATTGCAGACTATCAAAAAATAGGTGGAGCAAAAGTCAGTGGCATAGAGTTTGAAAAAGACGCACAAGGATCATCTCACGGTATAACCGCAGCAAAAGAGGATACTACGGGTAATGTGATTGGTATGTCATCTTCAGCTATAAAAACAGCAGACGCAGGTAGCTTAAGCCAATTCAATATTGCATTAGATGCAGTTGCGGTAATAGTGCATAAGGATAACGGCATACAGAATGTAACAATAGAACAATTATTTGATATCTACACTGGTGCTATAACGAAGTTCTCACAGATTACTGCATAAGGATGAGGTTACTCCTTAACGGGAATTATTAAAACAACACCTAGCACTTGTTATTTAGACAGGTGCTAGGTAGGTTCATTAAAGATGTAGGGAGGGCTTTGATGAACGACTAACTAGATAGAATGAATCAAGAAAAGACAGATAAAGTAAATTTAAAAATTAATAAAGAATTAGGGATGAAGATTTTGTTTGGGATAGCAGCGTGTGTTGCTATATTAGCCACAATAACTATCTTCATCTTTTTATTTATAAAAGGCGTCCCCGCGATTAGAAGAATTGGCTTGGGAAACTTTTTATTTGGTCAAACCTGGCGACCAGATACGCATGATACATATGAAGGTGAGATATCTGGGATTTATGGGATATTCCCTATGATTATAGGGACTTTGTATGCTACGGTAGGAGCTGTAATAATTGGTGGAATATTAGGATTTTTTACTGCTGTATTTCTATCAAGGTTCTGCCCGCCAAAAATAAAGCCAATTTTAACCCAGCTTGTGAATTTGCTTGCAGGGATTCCTTCAGTTGTGTATGGATTTTTTGGCATGCAACTATTACTTCCTCTACTTGGAGAAGTTTCGCCAAACGGCTCAGGTTCTGGGATTTTAGCGGTATCTATCATATTAGGTGTTATGATTTTACCTACCATTGTTGCACTCTCAAAAACTTCTATCGATGCAGTCCCTGAAGCATATTATACTGGTGCTCGTGCAATAGGTGATAGCCATGCAGGAGCGGTGTTTGGAGCAGTGGTTCCAGCAGCAAAGTCTGGTATAGCGGCAAGCTTTATTTTAGGGATAGGCAGGGCTGTCGGAGAGACTATGGCGGTTATCATGCTTGCTGGAAATAACCCAGTTATCCCTACAACGCTATTTTCATCCTTTAGAACAATGACAGCTAATGTTGTTCTGGAAATGGGCTATGCAGGTGAATTACAACTTGGTGCATTAATAGCAACTGGGTGTATATTATTTTTCTTTGTGTTAGTAATTAACACACTCTTCGGATTAATACGCGGAAGCTCTGAAAAAGTCGAAGGGAAAAACAAGCTAGGTTTGTTTATCAAAAAGATACAGAGAAAAAGGTCAACTAACAACCTCTCTGATTTAGCAAGTAACATATCTGAAAATCGAGTCGATAACATTAAAAAAGAATCTAAATTCAAGCAAGTTATGAAGGGCGTAAAAAGAGATATACAGCGATTTAGAGAGGGGTTTCAATCTTTATTAAACCGTAGGAACAAGGTGATTATTCAGATAAAGACGATACTTTGTTATGTTTGTACTATAGTGGCTGTAACTGCACTTATTACTATTGTGGTATTTATATTTGTGAAAGGAGTGCCGAATATTACTTGGGACTTGATAAGCCGCAATTTTAGTTATGGTGAAGATCCAACCATAATGCCATCTATAGTTGTTACCATAATGCTGATAGCTTTAAGTATGGTAATAGCTTTACCTTTAGGTATTTGCACAGCGGTCTTTTTATCAGAATATACTAAAAAAGGCAATAAATTTATTAAGATAATACGTGGTGCACTAGAAATATTATCGGGCATCCCTTCCATCGTTTATGGACTGTTCGGTATGGTCTTTTTCTGTGTAATGCTGAAGCTTGGAACTAGTGTTCTTGCCGGTTCGTTGACGGTAGCGATTATGATAATACCAGTTATATGTCGCTCAACTGAAGAGAGCTTAAAGATGGTACCACAAAGTTATCGAGAAGGTAGTTTTGCGCTTGGCGCCGGTAAGGCTAGAACTATTTTTAAAGTTGTTATACCTTCTGCTATGCCAGGCATTTTAGCTGCTACCATATTAGCGGTTGGGAGGGTTATAAGCGAGTCTGCGCCGCTAATGTTCACTATGGGCGCATCGCTTAAAGGAGTTCCTCGAACCGGTTACTTAGGTAGTGGGACATCTTTAGCTGTTGCATTATATATATTAGCAGGGGAAGGATTGTACATAAAAGAAGCTTATGCGACTGCCTGTGTGCTCATATTAATAATACTTACACTCAACATATTATCAACACTGCTCGTCAGCAGACTGCAAAAGAAGTTCGTTGGAAAATAATGAGATGTTTGCAAATAAATGATAAAAACAATCTAGCGAATGGCAAAAGCAATACCAACACTACTTGCGGGCTCGTCTGAAAAAGAAGTTTGTTGGGAAATAATAGGGAATACAGAAGTGTTAATAATTAATCTAGTTAATGGTAACGAAGGAGAAAATTTTGAAAAATAAAAAAAGAAAAAATCAAAATAATCTATTAGATGAGAAGAAAATATTAAACGGCAATATAGAAATTAAAAATGCAAATCTTTGGTACGGTGAATTTCAGGCCTTAAAAAACATAACAATGAACATCCCTGAGAAAAAGGTAACTGCTTTCATTGGCCCCTCTGGCTGTGGAAAAACCACTCTTTTAAAGTGTTTAAATAGGATGAATGAGTTAATCCCTGGCTGTAGAACGGAAGGTGATTTTAGGATCGGTGGTGTAGATATATATAATGGAATTGATGTAAATCTGCTTCGTAAGGATGTAGGTATGGTTTTTCAAAAACCTAATCCATTTGCTATGAGCTTATATGATAACATTTCATATGGGCCTAGGACGCACGGTATAAAATCTAAGTCAGCTTTAGATAATATTGTAGAAACTAGTCTTAAGCAAGCAGCAATGTGGGAAGAAGTAAAAGATAGATTGCATAAATCTGCTCTGGGGCTGTCAGGCGGGCAACAACAACGGTTATGCATTGCAAGAGCCCTGGCTGTCCAGCCGAAAATACTTTTAATGGACGAGCCAACTAGTGCGCTAGATCCTATCTCTACTGGAAAAATAGAAGAACTTATGGAGATATTAAAAACAGATTACACCATTGTAATAGTTACTCATAATATGCAACAAGCAACTAGAATTGCAGATGAAACTGCTTTTTTACTACTAGGAGACCTTGTTGAACATGGTAAAACCGAAGATGTATTTAATACACCAAAAGACCTGCGCACAGAAAATTATATCACTGGAAGATTTGGTTAATAAAAATATAACTGAATATGTTTTTAGGAATAGGAGGTATTAGGGTATAATGGGAATAAGGAATAGATATGAATCTGAACTCAAATTAGTCTTTAACAAAATGATAGACATGTGTAGAGCAGTGGAGAACGCTATAGAAAAATCAATCAATGCTTTGGTACTTAGGGATAGAGATTTAGCAAAGGAAGTAATACAAGAAGACCAATATATAGATGATTTAGAAAGGGATATAGAGAGGGACTGCTTAAAAATTTTGTTACTTGAACATCCTGTTGCAAGCGATTTTAGAGATATCTCCGCTGCACTCAAGATGATTACTGATTTAGAACGGATTGCAGACCAGGCCGCTGATATATCAAGCATATCTTTGCAGTTTGGCGATGAGGAGTATATAAAGAAATTAGAGCATATACCGATTATGGCGAGGCTTACTCAGTCAATGTTGCATGACGGCATACAAAGTTATATAAATAAAGATTTAGCAGTTGCGAGGTCGCTAGATAAGCGGGATGACGAAGTCGATGAGCTTTTCGAAACGATAAAAAAAGAGTTGGTCGAAATAATCAAAAAAGATACAGATACAGCAGATCAAGCCTTGTTGCTTATGATGATTGCGAAGTATCTAGAGCGTATCGGTGACCATGCTGTCAATGTAGGTGAGTGGGTTGAGTATGCTATCGCTGGGTACAGAAAAACAGGGGTTGTTTAACAGCTAATTATATATTTAAGCAGCCGAATAACAATCTTGTTTGAGAAATTGTCGCAGTTACAAATAATAACCAAATGTTAATTATAGGATACAATAAAATACTAAAAGGTAGCCTAAATCAATAATATAATAATACTTTATAGGATGAGAAAGAGAGGGGTGCATGGAGAACAAACAACTAATATATGCAGTCGATGATGAAAAGTCAATAAGAGATCTTTATGATTGCGCGCTAGCAAGTTCAGGGTTTGCAGTTAAATGTTTTGAAAACGCAGAGACGTTATTTAAAGCAATTGAAGAACAAAAGCCAGATATGTGTCTACTAGATATTATGCTAGATGGAATGGATGGATATGAAATCCTTTTTAAACTTAGAGCTGAAAGCGAAACCTCTAATATTCCAGTGATTTTAGTATCCGCAAAAGGAGAAGAAATTAGCAAGGTAAAAGGCTTGAATTTAGGTGCTGATGATTACATTGAAAAGCCATTTGGCATTATGGAACTTGTGGCAAGGATAAATGCTAATTTAAGAAGAGTGGTTACAAAAACTGTTTCCAAAATACAATATAAAGATATATTCATTAACGATGCTGCTCACGAAATCAGTATTGCAGATAATGTTGTGGAACTAACGTTGAAGGAATATGAGTTACTGAAACATCTAGTCGCAAACGCTGAAAATGTTGTGACAAGAGAAGATTTATTAAATACAGTTTGGGGGCCGAATTACGGAGAGACAAGAACATTGGACATGCATATTGCTTCGCTTAGAAAAGCTCTATCTGATTCCGAGACGCAAATTAACACTATTAGAGGCGTAGGGTACTTGTTAAAATAAAGGCTTGTTTAGACAATCGCCCAGGTGCGACAAACTAATATGTGTGGGAGTTGTTTGTTAAAACAAAGGCTTGCTTATACAATAGCCCTGAGTACAACAAACCAATGCGTGTAGGTGCTTTTTAAAATAAGACTTGCCTAGACAATTCTGGATGTGGTAAATGAAATGCACGTGGGTTACTTGTTGGAAGAACTTGCCTCTAAAATGGAGCCGATTCGACAAATGAAATATGATAGGCAACTTGGTGAAATAAAGGCTTACCTATACTATGATTGTCATGCAATCTATATAAAGATGAAATAGAAATGAAAAAACGACTTATTATCTTTAATACCCTTATTGTAGCAATTGCGCTAATTTTGATGTTTGTGCTAGGCGTTTATGTTACTAAAAACAACAATCGAGAACAAGCCGAAGCCACAATTAAAAATTTAACCAAGATTTATAGTGGTTATTATTTAAAAAATCCAGATGAAACACCAGTAGTAGTTGATGATATGAGGCTTACAATCATAGAAGCTTCTGGGAAGGTGACGTTTGATAACAAAGCCGATGTTGCTACTATGGATAATCATATCGATAGAGAAGAGGTGCAGCATGCTTTGGAGGGAAAGCCACAAGTTGTAATAAGAAGGTCAAATACATTGAAAAAAGAATTAATGTATTATGCCGAAAAGGTGGATGTAGGGGATAGTTATGTTTTCATTAGAGTGTCAACTACTATAAAAAGTGTTGATGCATATGTGTTAAAGTCTTTACCACTTATGATAACTATATTCATAGTTTCATTATGGGCTGCGGCAATGGTAAGTATATTTATATCCGATAGTTTACTTAAACCGTTTAAAGGCATTAAAAGCAGCTTAGAAGCTATAAACAAAGGTTCATACAATCCTGTCCTTCGTTTTTCAGGTGATGCCGAAATTAATAGTATACTTGGCGAGATAGACAGGATAAGCGAAAAGATTATGCAAATGGTAGATGCTTCCACTCAAGAAAAGGAAAGAATGGATTTCATTTTTAACAATGTTTCAGATGCTATAATCGTCTTCAATTTTAGGGGAGATATTGAACTGATAAATCACAATGCCCTTGATTTGTTTGGAGTTACCAATGCAATAGGTAAAAAAGCTAATATATTAACTGGCGACACGGTTTTTGTAGATGCAATTCAACAGTGTGTAAAGGAAAGCGAAAATAGTATTTTTGAATATACACATGGCCCCTTCATATATCTAACAGCAGTAAGAAAAGTGGAAAATAGGTTAACCATTGTAGTTTTATCAGATATTACGGCAACAAAGAATGCTGAGAAAAACAGGAGCGACTTCTTTGCGAATGCCTCCCACGAGTTGAAAACACCTTTAACATCAGTAAAAGGATTTAATGAACTTATTATGCTGAAGTCAAAAGACGAGGAAATAAAAGGTTTTGCTACACATATAGAAAAAGAAAGTACACGTATGCTAGCATTAATTGATGATATGTTAAATCTATCCAAACTAGAAAACCAAAAAGAATTAAAGCCTATTGATGTTGATCTAAAGGAAGTTACAGACGAAGTTTTTGGTACTCTTTCCCAATTTGCATCCGATAAAAATATCTTACTAAGCGTGCAGGGGAGTGGTACTGTCTATGCAGAAAGGGAACATATTTTTGAGGTAATAAAGAATTTAGTAGAAAACGGCATAAGGTATAACAATGATGGCGGAAAAGTCGATGTTAAAATCTCTATGAAAAAAGATAAAACCATACTTGAAGTAGAAGATAATGGGATTGGAATAGACGAAAGTAATCAAACCAGAATATTTGAAAGATTTTATAGAGTTGATAAATCACGTTCAAGAGAAACAGCAGGGACAGGGTTAGGGCTAGCAATCGTTAAACATGCTGCTGAACTATACAATGCGAATGTGAGACTGCAGTCAAAAATTGGCGTAGGAACATCAGTTAGGGTAATTTTCAAAACCACACCTCATCCAGTCAAGTAAATCACCAGGTAAAAACATAAAAACATCGTCTATTAATAACGATGTTTTACGTTGTTGTTTTTCCTACCCGACTTGGTCCACAAACAAGTACAACTTGAAATATACTATTTAGTAATTGAAACCTTCTTTCGGCAAGTTTATTAGTGTGCATATTATCACCTCTCCGAGTAATCTAAACTATACTTTATTTTACTCGAAAACATAAAGAGCCAATACGCAATCGTGTTTTTTGAAGATTTGGTTTTTTATATTCTCATAGAAATAAAAATAGAAAGGATCTAGAAATCTAGTCCAGTCCTATAAAGTTGGAATTAAATATTATAATAAGTAAGCTCTCTATTGGGACCATAGTAGTTGGATTTTATTGCTAGTATTTTACAAACAAAAAGGACTGATATTCTCATATCAATCCTCTTGTTTTTGTTTGGTGGGAACAACAGGGCTCGAACCTGTGACCCCATGCGTGTAAAGCATGTGCTCTCCCAGCTGAGCTATGCTCCCATCGAACATTTAGCGCATGTAGAGAAGGTCTAAACATTTCTCTTGCTATGGATAAGCATAACAAAGCGAGAGTTAAAAGTCTAGTATTTTTTTATTTATCATAATAACATTGAGACCGAGACCTTAAATTGATTGAAAATATTTTGGTATAAAAGGCAGTGCTACATTTCGATTATAGTCGAAGAAAATATGTAAATTTATAAAAGTTTTGATTACAGTCGAAAAATATAGGTAAATTAGAAAAAGTCTGGTTATGGTCGAAGAGAAGATGGTGGTGGCAAAGATTTGGAAGTGTTTTAAACTTAACCATATAAAAAGCATCCGTCGAAATGCGGATGCTTTGTATATTCTTTGGTGACCTCAAGGGGATTCGAACCCCTACTGTCGCCGTGAAAGGGCGGTGTCCTAACCTACTAGACGATGAGGCCATCAACGTTTGGTAGCGGCGGTCGGAGTCGAACCAACGACCTGCCGGGTATGAACCGGCCGCTCTAACCAACTAAGCTACGCCGCCAAGATTGATGGTATTGGTAGCGGGGGAGGGATTCGAACCCACGACCTCTGGGTTATGAGCCCAGCAAGCTACCTCTGCTCCACCCCGCGACGATGCTTTTCTATAATATCAACATATAAAAATGTTGTCAACTAATATTTATTAGATAGCGTTTAGGTAAAAGGCGGGAGTAAAATCCTGACAAAATAGAACTATATAAGTTACTTTTACTAGATATGTAGTATTTTTCTAAACTCCCATATGAGGCGTTTTAGACCAAAGATCAAAATGAATAATATGTTAAGAGCACCTAGAGAAGCTGTAATGGCAGTAAGGATTATAAATGTTCCATCATAAATGTAATATAGGACAATAGGTAAAATAGAAAGTAGGGAAAGCATAAGTAACGAAACTATATACTTTCGGGGTTTTTGTATGTTTAAAAACACATATATGTACATTGCAATAAGGGCTAAAACATTTATAGAAGGGAGTAGATATTCAAAAATAATATTTTTATTATTTAATGCAAAATATGTCGACGCTGCAATTATAGACAGTAGTATTGCTTGTGTTAATATCTGAGAAGAAACATATTTTTGGATGTAGAATTTTATACGGAGCCAAAAGAAAATATCTACTAAAATTGCAAACACTATGTATGAGTACTTAATTTGAAAATCTGTTAAAAATCCCTCTACCAGTAAAGAAACAACGCCACAAATAATGGCCACTAAAACAAAATATCTGTCTAGTTTTAAAAAGATACTCGAATGGACAAAACCACGCTTTGGGAAATAGGGCTTTTCTTCGCCAGTTTTATCAGTAACAGGATTATGGCAAAGAGGGCAGTTTTCACCTTCAGATAAGATCTCTACATTACAGTTATTACATTTTGCCATATATATCCTACTTCGTCTGTTAACCAAATAATTATTATCATTTTAAACTCAGAAAGTTCCAAACCCTCGCTATGACCAGTACACTATCAGCCTTACTTAAAACGCTTTGAAATGGACGACAATATTAATTTGCAGTTATAGTGTATCCTTCTTTGGTATCGATTATGGTAAATCCTTTGGAGTTAATAATACTACGTATCTCATCAGCCAGTGCCCAGTTTCTATCTTTTTTAGCATTTGCACGTTTTTCTGCTAGTTCTAAAATCTCATTTGGGATGGCACTAACAGGCTCTTCTTTAGCAGGTTCAAGCTCCGCAAATGAAAGCCCAAATATATTATCAAAGTAAATTGCCAAATCAAATATGTCTTTTGATTTAGGTTCCTTAATTGCTTCAAACAGTATACCCAAAGCTTTTGGTGCATTGATATCGTCAAACACTGCGTTGGTGAATAGCTTTTTATATTTTTCAATAACTTTAGGGTCGGTTTTAGCACTTGATTCTTTATGGGCGAGAAGGGCGTTATTTAACCTTTCACGTGCTACCTTTGCAGCATCCATAGATTCAAAGGTGAAGTTTAACTTCTTACGATAATGTGCATTTAAGCAGAAAAATCTAAAATCTAAAGGGGAGTAACCTTTAGCTTCTAAATCAGATACGGTGTAGATATTGCCTAGTGACTTACTCATCTTGCCACCGTCAACCTGCATAAATTCGCCGTGCATCCAGAAGTTTACAGACTTAGCACCAGTGAGCGCTTCGTTTTGTGCAATCTCATTTTCGTGGTGAATTGGTATATGATCTACTCCTCCGCTGTGTATATCGAAATAATCGCCTAAGTATTTTTGGCTCATAGCAGAACACTCTATGTGCCAACCAGGATATCCCATGCCCCATGGGCTAGGCCACTGCATGATATGTCCAGGTTCAGCCTTTTTCCAAACAGCGAAGTCATCTGGATTATGTTTTTCAGTATTAATTTCAATTCTTGCACCTGCAAGTTGCTCTTCGCGTTTTTTACCACTTAAGCATCCATATGTTGGGAATTTTGCAATGTCAAAATATATGCCATCACTGGTTTCATATGCAAACCCATGTTTTAGCAGTTCTTCTACGAAAACTATCATATCTTCAATATGGTCAGTTGCTTTGGAGATGATTTCAGGTGTTTCAATGTTTAGCTTTTTTAGGTCTTCAAAAAACACATCGGAATAATACTTAGCAATTTCATAAGGGGTTTTTTGTTGTTCCTTACTAGCTTTAACCATCTTATCTTCGCCATCATCGCTATCTGCCATTAGATGACCGACATCTGTTATATTCATAACTCCTTTGATTTTATATCCTGCAAGTTTTAATGTCCTTCTGATTAAGTCCATGAAAATATATGTTCTAAGATTACCTATGTGTGCATAGTTATATACAGTAGGGCCACAGGAATACATACGTACAGAGTCACCTTCAATAGGTGTGAATATTTCCTTTTTGCGAGTCATTGTGTTATAAAACTTTAACATTATTTCTCTCCTGATAATTTGATGATAAATGGTCTCTTGGCTAAATGGATTTTCTTTATGGCTCTTTAACATACATTCTTAGCCATTGTTTGGTAGATTCGAAGAAGTAATGGGCACCATCTAATATTTGAATTTTTCTCTATAGTATAGTCTAGATAATTTACTACTTCTTTAGGTATGTAGTATCTAAAGCATTAAAGCACCAGATTTTGAAAGATGGTTATTTTTCTGACTTTTCTTTCTCTGCCGTATAGTCTGGTTTATTTGCTGCTTCTTCAGTCATTGAATATTTAGAGCAGTTGAGACCTAGTTTTTCTTCTATGCAGTTAATTCTATCTCTAATTTTTGCAAACTCCTCTAATACCGGGTCGGGGACAAATTGATCCATGTCTTGGTATTTATTGCCGTTCATCCTCACAACTCTACCTGGAACTCCAACAACTGTACAATTAGGTGGAACGTCTTTTAGCACCACGCTTCCTGCACCAACTTTTGACCCTGCTCCGATTGTGACTGGACCGAGTATTTTAGCACCTGATGAAATCATTACATTATCGCCAATAGTGGGGTGACGTTTGCCAGTGCCTTTACCAGTACCTCCAAGAGTTACTCCTTGGTAGATAGTAACATTTTTACCAATTTCTGCAGTTTCTCCGATAACTACACCGTGTCCATGGTCTATGAATAAACCTTCGCCTATTTTTGCAGCTGGGTGAATTTCTATACCAGTGCGCCTTGCAGCTCTTTGGCTAATTAGCCTTGCTAGTAAATAAAATTTTTTAGCGTGTAATTTGTGAGCTGTTCTATATGCGCGCAGTGCTTTTACGCCGTTATATGTTAATCTTACCTCCAGCCTAGAACGTGCGGCAGGGTCTCTTTCCATTACTGCATCTATATCTTTTTTCAGTAAACTAGCCATAATTTTACCTCAGGTTTATGCTATTTTTCTAGACTTAAATATTTGAAAGTTTATTTTTCTCTATGATTTAAGAGCCTCACGCGCGTAATTATAAATCTAGTATATTGATTATATTAATATCTTAGTTTATTGACAAGCGTTTGAGAAAGGTAGGGTTAGTGACAGTTAGTTAAAACATCTAAAAAACTATGTGAATAAACGAAGTAATATTTCACTGTGTTAGGCAGGATATATAAAAAAGGAACTGATTTTGTTAGTCAGTTCCTTATAAGTTAAGTTTAATTTATTCCGCTATGGCATTCGTCGTGGTAACTGCCGGTTAGGTGTTTGTGGTGAGTAGGCTGGTTTTGTTCCAGCAAGTGCATATGCTCCTTTCTTAGGAACTCTACTCATACCAGGTTGCCCAGCTTTGGTTGCTTTTGTATCGCCAGCATATACGTGTGGCTTATTGCCTTTTGGTACATATGCCACAGTCTTTGCAGGTCTGTTCTTAAAGAAGAAGGGTAGAATAGTTAGCAGGAATGGAATTATTAGTAACAAGGCAAATAATAGATTGAAAGTAATTGTTGATTCGCCGTATATGAAGTCAGTCCAATACATTGTAAAGTAGTTTGAAAAAGCTTGTTTTATATCTGCCGAAGAAACTGATTTTATTTCCAAAAATGCTGGGAATATCATAGTTAATACGCCACAAATAAGGATTAAAATGGGCCATAAATGCAGTCTTCTAGATGTATAACTAAAGAGCCTACCTACGTTTATAAATAGTTCAACAACGCAGGCTATAATCATAATAACTAGAGAGTAAATAGTACCATAAGTTGCTATTCTCTTTACGATAGCTACATTATTATATTTTCCATCTTCGCCTTTTACTATTTCAATTTCATCTGCACGAGCTCTTATGTACCTCATGTAGTACCAGCTAGGTCCTTGCATTGCATCTAAGTTTTCAATTATATCTACTCTATTTTTGCTGAACAATTCAGTTCTAAATAGGGCTTTAATTACATCAACTACAGTTATATCAATTGATTGCATATGTAATTGGTCATATAATAAAACTTTATCTGGGGCAAATGAATCTTCGTCTTTATATACATCACCATAAGTGAATTTTTGCTCGTCGTGAATAAAAGTTCCTTTTGGCCATTCGCCATTATTAGGGACTAAAAAGTCATTGGCGCCCGATTCTAGTTTAAAATATCCAATTGAGGTTAATGATAACTTGGAGTTAGCGGACAGTGTGGTTTCTATTGGTTCTAATTGAGTTGGTGTTAAGTATACAGAAGAGAATATTAGCGCGGCAAAAACAAGTATTAAAATAATCATAATGATGGGTAGGGCAGCACCAAAGTATCTGGATTTAGAAAAATATGTTTCAAAGTCAAAATCAACATCTGAATAAGCATCAGCATATTTTGAAAGTTGCTTATCTCTTTTTGCCTTTATCTCGGCTTGATACATATGGTAGCTTTTGAGTTCAGCTGCTAATATGTCTGGATCATAATCCCCACGTTGCACTTTGTCCAAAAGTGTTTGATATTCAGCACGTGTATGACGAAGCTTAGCCTTTGCATAAGGACTATCGAGCTTTCGTATCTCATACCTCATTTCTTTGATTTTACGTTTTAAAAGTTCAACAAGTATTGCCTCGTCTCTTTCTGTCCAAGTAGCATTGAACATTTTAGCCTCGGTCAAAGGTTGTTGCTTTTTGCTGTATATTGATCTTGCCATCATCAACTCCACTAAAAACGCGCGCATGTTGTTTAACGCGATATATTATGTATTATATAATACACGAAAACAAAATACAAGTAATAAAGGGAAAACCAAAAAAGCTAGACTTTCAAAATATTTACTAGTCGGTTAAACGGCAGTTTTGTAAATGCAACTGCAACTTATAGTTAAGTCTTGGAGCTTAATTTAGCGCAAGAAACATATTTGCTTTTTCGACGCTACACATTGAACCTGAACAGGATGACGTCGCCTTCACGAACGACATAGTCTTTTTCCACTTAATGCGTATTGCTTACAGTTCGATGTTTGAAATATACTCAATATTCCAAAGCTATACATTGAACCTAAACATTGAACCTAAACATTGAACCTGAATAGGATGACATCGCCTTCACGAACGACATAGTCTTTTCCTTCGGAACGAACTTTTCCTTTTTCTTTAGCGACATTGTACGAGCCACATTCAAGCAAGGTGTCATAGTCTATGACCTCTGCACGAATAAAACCACGCTCAAAATCGGTATGGATGGTGCCAGCAGCTTGAGGAGCCTTAGTTCCAATAGGTATGGTCCAAGCTCTAGATTCGGTGGGGCCGGCAGTTAAGAAACTCATAAGTCCTAGTAGTTTGTATGATTTTTTGATAAGCTTTTCTAGACCAGTGGTTTCAATACCTAATTCTTTAAGAAATTCAGCCCTCTCTTCGGGAGGTAAATCAGCAAGTTCTGCTTCTAGTTTTGCTTTTAAAACCACGACCTCGCTACCTTCGTTCTCAGCATATTCTTTAACTTTTTGAACATAGTCATTGTCTTCAGAATCATCTTCTGCTATGTTTGCGCAGTATATAACTTTCTTGGTTGTTAAGAGAAATAGTGAATTTACAAAAGGTTGTTCTTCTTCTTTGATTGGGGCAAGTCTAGCACATTTCCCGTCGGACAAAGTATTGTATATTTTTTCAAGTATGGCATACTCATCTTTATACTTTTGTTCACCGCTTTTCATCATTGTGCGAGTTTTGTCCATTCTTCTATTAAGGATTTCAAGGTCGGAAAGTATGAGTTCTAAATTGATGTCTTCGATATCTCTAATGGGGTCTGTTGAGCCTGCGACATGGGTAATGTTGGGGTCGTCAAAACATCTTACAACATGAACTATTGCATCTACTTCTCTTATGTGAGATAAAAATTTATTACCTAGACCTTCGCCTTTACTAGCTCCTTTGACAAGGCCAGCAATATCTGAAAATTCTATATATGTATGAGTTACTTTCTTGCTGTTATAAAGTGCTGCTAATTTATATAATCTTTCATCTGGAACTTCTACCACTCCGATATTTGGGTTGATGGTACAAAAGGGGTAGTTTGCTACCGCTGCTCCAGCTGAAGTGAGTGCATTAAATATGGTGCTTTTTCCTACATTAGGAAGTCCAACAATACCTAATTTCATTTATTTTTTCACCTCGTATAATATATTAAATTCTTCGTTTAGGAAGGTTATGCTTTATTAAATTTATCCATATTAGCAACAAAGTTTTTACGAGCCTCTCTAGTATTATCTACTTTCTTCCAAGGGATTGACAGCTCTTCTACAATCTCTGCCGTATACCTTTGATACTATATCAAGCTCTTCGTTGTAGGAAGGCTATGCTTTATTAAGCTTATCCATATTTGCTGCAATTTTTTTCTTACTAGCCATTATGGTGTTATCTACTTTCTTTTGAGGAATCGACAGTTCTTCTGCAATCTCTGCATATGTATATCCTTGTACGTATAGAGACCAAACTTCAAGTTGAAGGGGGGATAGAATATCTTTTAATATGTGGGAAACTGCGCTAGCCCGTTGCTTAGTTAATAGGTTTTGATATGGGTCTATTGTGTCGTCTGCAGTATCGTCTTTTACCTCAAAACGAGCGCTAGGGACAATTCGGTTTTTCTTGCGAAGTATGGTAAATAGTCTATTTTTCATACAGCGCTCGGAATAGTAATACAAACTATTATATTTATCATAGTCGAAAGTTTCTACTGCTTTGACAAAAGCAACCATCGCTTCCTGGACTAAATCATCTTTATCTATGACAGGGGATATAAAAGGTTTACTAACATCAATACAAACTTTATGAATAGCTGCTTCATATTTTTTTATGAGCTGATTTAAAGCTTCTTTATCGCCTTTTTGTGCACGGCTTATTAATGTTTTTTCATCTACTTTCATACTGTTCTCCAGATTGTAGAGGGGCTTACAACCTCTATCTCTAAAAGTATATCACATTACTTTTAAACCTTATCAGAACTAATTTAGCAAGTTATATCTTATTATTTCGTTGTCTAACTGCTTCGTATAATAAAATTCCAGTTGCAACAGAAGCATTTAGTGAATTAATCTTTCCTAGTTGTGGAAGGGACACAACTAAATCGGATAGTTTTCTTGGTAGTTCGTGTAATCCTTCACCTTCTCCGCCAATAACTAGAGCAATATTGCCAGTCATATCAGAAGTGAAAGCATTTTCACCATTCATATCAGCTGCGATTATTTTCACACCTTGTTGTTTTAAGTATCTAATAGCATCATTGATGTTTGTTACTTTTGCTACTGGGACATGAGCAGTCGCACCAGCGCTAGTTCTAATTACAATTTCAGTGACGCTTGCGCTTCTGTGTTTTGGGATGATGACAGCACTCGCTCCTGAACAGTCGGCTACCCGAATTATAGCCCCTAGGTTATGTGGATCTTCAACTCCGTCTAAAAGTACAAATACAGCTGGCTTATCGCCACTAAGGGCTTTTTGTACAACGTCTTCAAACACTGCATAAGTAAAATCAGTGGTAATAGCCATAATGCCTCTGGCTCTACCCGTTTCCGACTTTGCTTTGAATGCTTGCTCATCTAAAATCATCACCTTAACGCCTTGTTTTCTTGCAAGAGCAATTGCTTCATTTGTAGAGCGTTCAAAGTTGCCTTTTTGAACATACAATGTTTCTACGGTTACATCGCCTTTTAAAGCTTCTAGTACCGCATTTCTTCCTTCTAATAACATAATTCCCTCGTATACAACACTGTTATGAATTTAACCAATATATGGTTAACAATATTGTTTATATTTTATTTAAATCGTAGCTTAACGCTAATGCTTTAATTCGTGTTCGGGTATGCAATCTCCATTAAGCTTGCTAGTCTTTCATCTTGCCCAGTGAGATATAGATAACCAATTAGACCTTCAAAACCAGATGCTAGGTTATATTCTGCTACTGAGCTATGTTTAGGTACATTGGGGTTACAGGAGTTTCTACATCTTTTAAAAATGGTAGATTCGTCTTCAGTCAGTATGCTTTCGATGTTTTTAATAGCAACAGCTTGTGCGGGAGCACTGACTTCCTTAGAGGCAATACTATGTAAAACCCTAATTTTACATTTTTTACATGTGGCAAGTCTGGACCTTACATATACTGAATGAACCGAGTCCCCAACATACGCGAGCACATCTGCAGAAAGCAGGGCAGCTTCTTCATTTTTTAGGGGTTGTTTATGCCTTGGCATATATTGTTCATTCATAAAAAAGATTATACATTAATGTGTAAAAACTAACAATTCAAATGAGTTATGTAGAGCACATTGACACAAAGTAGTGGAGTATATAACTTTTTTACAACTAAAATCACTGACGGTTATCTGCTTATAGATTTTAGATGTTACAAATAAATGCTTGTCATTTATCTATTTGAAACTTGTAGGCGTTTACCAGTTAGGCACTTATTAGGTATGTGTCTGGCAGTTGGTCATCATTGCTTTTGTTATTTACTAAGTTCTTGTAGCTTTTGCCAAATCCTTACCATTGCTAGTGTATCGAGTTTGCAATAGTCTAAAAGGTTTTGCCTGGCAATCGCTTGTTCGTCTTCTGGCATATCTTTTATTTGTTTAAAAATCCTCATAGCTTCTTCTCCGTTATGAACGCCTTCTAAATTGTCATAATTTAATTCGGGGTCATTGGGGAACATAGCTGGGAGCACGCTTTTTATGGACATGCTACCACCCATCTCTTTTATGTAGAGATAACCGTTTGTGAATACGTCTAATAAATCTACAAAATTGCTATGGATTTCCATAAGGGGTTCAGCAAGATCAAGAAATAGTCCTGCTAACTCGTTTATTATTCTTCTTTCAAAGCTTTTATTATATGCAATAATACAGGCATCTTTTGGGATATCAGCAACAAGCTTTTCAGCAATAATACGTCTTGAATCTTCACCAGAAATGCCTAAAAATTCTTTGTGCTGTAATTTTTCATCTTTACGCTCGATATAATGTAAGGAATATTGGAATGGAATTTGTCCATACGGCTTTGTATTATCAAATGGCGGAATAATATTTTGTTCGGTTTCAAAGTCTAAAAAGTAGAGCGGATATTTAAGTTGTGATAAAAACTCTTTGATTCCCTCTTTGTCAATAAAGGGCTCGTCGTTTGTTTCAGATAGAACTTGAAATCTTCTTATAATGTGACTGTTAACATATGAGTCATCATAAAAGTCGCTATATTTAACTTTACCTTCGCTATAATAACTAAATTTCTTTGCGGTAGTTAATCTATATAAATCGAAAACGGAAGGGATAGGGAGGTGTTTACTACAATACTGCCAGAATGTACAAGAATATGGTGAAAAACATGCTTCAGATAAATCTATATTTGGTTCATCTGTTAGCTGTAGAACTTTCTCTGCCTGTGCGAGATTATTTTCAACATCAAGTTTTGCTACTTCTACTTCTGAAGAGCAGTCGGTAATTGTAAATAATTGATTAATATCTAGCTCTCCCATTCGAACATAATCAGAGTTTATTGTTACTAAATAAGTTTTGGTTACGTTTACTCCGCAATGTTCTAGAACGTATTTTTGGTAAGCGATGTCAATGTAGTATACGTTTTTATCAGACTTTGTGGCGCTTTTTACTTCATATATTGCATAGCCTTTCCCATCTTTTTTCAAGATGTCAACAGCGCAGTATAACCCGTTATAGTCAAATGCAGCTTCCGCAATTACATTTTGTCCTTCCGATAAAAAACGCTTAGTATTTTCAATCATTGTTGATAAATCTATTTTACCCTCTGCAGTATATGCTGTAGTTTCAACGAAATCGCCAAATAGCCCCATAGCTAAGTCGCCGACCACATTTCCTTCAGCAAACAGCGCACGTAGATTATCATCTATGACTCTTTCTTCTGGTTTGTTTTGAGCTAGCCACGTTATTTTTGGGCACTGGCAAAATTCTACATATCTTGTTTTAGAAAATCTCATTATATAAAGCCTCCTTTGCTTTTTCTATGTAATTAATTCAATTTTATATCATACACTTGTATTAATCTTTTAGTGTATTTACGAATATTGTATTCACTTAACCTAACTTGTAATTATGATATTATATCACGCTAGTTTTTATTATAGCGACTAAGATTATTTCATCCATTCAAAATCTTACACCCAGCCATTTCAACTCTAGTCAATTTAACCAGTATGCTATATGCTACTGCTATTAATCCCGAGCTGAAACTATCGTTTTCATTATGAGGGGCAAACGGGTCATAATGCTCGCTGAATTAATTATACACAAAACAATGTCCTAAAATTAAGACATTGAAAAAATGGTCAAATTTGCCAATTTTTAATTACAAAAGAGTGATGGAATATAATGTTTATTAGGTGTTCAGGGCGTGTGCGTCGTTATTGAAGTGGCTCGTAAAGAGGCCTAAAGGCATGCCATAATGCTTGCTAACTATTACGAGAGCATTGGTGTAGGATAGCATATGCTGTGTGGCTAAGCTACTTTATCTTGGATTGAATTGGCTCTCAAAGAATCTAAAGGCAGGTAGCAATGCTTGCTAATCATTACGAGAGTATTGGTGTAGGATTCGAATGTTGTGTGGCTAAGCTACTTTATCTTTATTGAAGTGGCTCGTCAAAGAAGTCTAAAGGCATGTCTTTTATCGAGGTTGCTACCACTAGATTCAAAATGATGGAGATTACACAATATAAGCATATTGCTAAAATAGGTATGTCTATTTTTCTTAAGAATGTCCTGAATTTGCCAACTGGTTTTACTTTAGTTTGAGTTTCATTAACTTGCGTTTCGGCATCCATAACCTCCGCTTGCGCTTCGGTAGTGGCAACCAAATCCTTATCTTCTACTTGACTAGTCGATTCGGTTTGTGAAGCGTCCTGAGCGATTGGGCCATATTGATTTTCAGCATATATATCTTCTAGTTGATATTTGGCAGTAGTGCACAAATTGCTATTTTCTGTCTGGCTGGTTAGTTCAGGTTGTAAGGTTTCTTTAGCTTCTGCCTCCAGTTTCTTGGCTTCAATTTCTCTAAATTTTTTGAATGCAAAATAGCAACCGACAAGGATTCCAATACCAGCTACCATCATAATTACCATTGTGATAATTGAGGGAGTGCTCATAAGAGATAGGTTTGCCCACCAGTCACTGAGTAGCAACAATACAGCTATTATATTATTTGTGATGTGAATTACTATCCCATACAACAGGTTATCAGTTTTTGCAACGATATACGCTACAACTAAGCCACCTATAAACTGATGAACAAGCTGCGCTGCATTTTGATGGGAAAGCGAAAATACTAGTGAGGAGACTATGATTGCATATGTCATACCTCTTGGTTTAAGAGCAGACATTATCATTCCTCTAAAATATATTTCCTCTACGATGGGTGGTAAAATTCCTATGAAGAAAAGTGCTCCTATGAGAATTGCTGGATTTTCAGCTACATTTGGGACAGGTACATCTGCTGCTAATTCAAACTTTAGCATCAAAGCATCAAATCCAGTCATTAGTAAAGTGTTTTGTAGTAGCAGTCCTATTGCGACAACTGGCATAAGTGCTAAAATTGGCCAGCTAACCTTTCTATTTTTTAGAGGGGCAGCATCCCAAAAATCTATTTTTTTAATCTTGACAATAATTAACATTGCAAGAGCAACTGCTAGTTGCGCAAAGCCAAAGTTGAGTAAAATAAACAAATTACTATCTGGTGCAAAAAGCGTAGCGATAGTGAATACTATGGACAGTACTATTTGAATGATAAACATAAATAGCACGTGTTTTGTGGTAACTTTCGTTTTAACTTCTTGTTTCATTCTTCACCTCATATTGTTGGAATGTTGCTTATATCCTATCAAACTTAAAAGTTTTTACCTAGAGATTTTACAATGTTTTTACAATAACAGACTCTCTATATTGATGTATTTTATAATAATATACTTTATTCTTAACAAGTATAAGTGTTAAAATTAATTGAAAATAAATTTTTACAAGGAAAGAGATATGATTTTAGAAGTTAAAAATTTTAGTAAGCAATATCAAGGGCAGTCTGTTAAGGCAGTAGACGATATTAGTTTTTCAATTGGGCATGGCGAGATTGTAGGCTTTATTGGCCCAAACGGTGCAGGAAAATCTACCACTATAAAAGCCATTGTTGGTATTAACTCCATAGATAGTGGAGAGATATACATTGATGGATTAGATTTTTCTAAACATACTATTGAAGCTAAACAAAAGATGGGATATGTGCCAGACGAGGCTTTACCTTTTGATAATATTTCAGGGAGAGAACTGGTTCATTTTGTTGCAAAAATGTATGATGTTTCAAATGTAGATAGGGATGAAAGATTGGGTAATTTAGCAAGCCTATTCGATATGACTGCGGCTTTAGATAAACTCATCAAGTCATATTCACATGGTATGAAACAAAAAATTGCTGTCATTGCTGCGCTCATACACAATCCCAAACTATGGATATTAGACGAGCCATTAACGGGATTAGATCCTAATTCAGCATATAACTTAAAACAGTTAATGCATAAACATTGTGAAGAAGGAAACAGCGTGTTTTTCTCTTCTCACGTTTTAGAGGTTGTAGAAAAGTTATGTGATAGGGTAATTTTAATCAACAAATCAAAAATTATTTTGAATTGTACTATGGCTGAATTAAAAGAAAAACAACAAGATCTAACACTAGAGGAGTTTTTCATTAAAGTTACAAAAGAGCATAATGAAACGTTAAAAACCAACGTAGAACAGGTTTTTGATATATAAAGAATATGGTAGGCAAACTAACTACCATCTATACAAATAAAATGTTTTGCTGATATATAGGATATGCTAGACAAATTAACAATCCACAAACTATACAGATGAAATGTTTTGCGGATACAACAAATAGTAAGGTAGGCAAACTACAATTGAAAAGTTGGTTTTGCTAATATAACGAACAATATGGTAGGTAAACACAATTAGAGAATGTGATTTAGAAGAATATATAGGCTTATGAATAAAATAAAAATGGGTAAAATGTCATCACTAGTGAAGTTTTTATTTTTGACTTCATTTGAAAGTGGTAATAAAAAGAAATGGAACAAGAAAAAGGATGACCTGCTGGGTATGGACAATACACTTGCAAGCGAATCAATCCCTCAAAGAATAATGAAGTATGTTTTTGGGATTTTCTTAAGCTTTCTTTCGCTTGCCATTATTTTAGCTATTCAAGGTTATGGAGGCGCAAAATTAGCGATTGCACAAGGGTATTTTGCTGAAAATTTAACTTCAATGATGTTTGCTATGTTTTTAATGAGTACGATGTATGGATTATTGATGTACTCCAATACTATGTATTATGACAAAAAAGCAGATTTTTTAAGCGTGCTCCCAGTTTCCAGAGATCAAATATTCTGGGCAAAATTTATCTTTTTATATGTCAACCAAGTTCCAGTAGCTTTTATACTGTTTTTACCGTTAGCCTATGCTTCAGCAGCAGCCGCTGGACTTAAAGCAGGTGGTTATTTAATTTTGACTATAATACCGTTTTTTGTACCGATGCTGGCGCTTTTTCTATCAACCATTATTTCATTACCGATGAATTATATTGTTTCAAAATCTAAGAGTAAGGAAAGAACAAAGAATATCTTCTTAGGTGTGCTTAGCCTCATAATGATTATTCCAGTAATTGCGTTTATTGCAATTTCTAGTAGTAGCGAAGATGAAAATCAATTAGCAAATTTACAAAACTCAATGCAAGGAGCGATGAAGGGACTTTCATATGTTATATATCCGATTTATGCATTTGTGAAAGCTTCAACATTTGAAAAAGGCTCTGGACTAATGATTTTATACACAATACTTATCTTTATTGCTATAACTGTGCTTACATTTGTTTTGTCCAAGTTGTTATATGCAAAAGCAACTACCAATTTAGAAGATGTAGGTGGGGTTAAGAAAATTAAGAAGGAAGAAAAACCCGTAAAAGGCAAGATGTCTATTTTGATAAAGAGAGAAGAAAAGCGCCTGCTTAAGCTCCCGGGGAATTCTATAAACATACTAGTAGGTATAGCGATGCCATTTTTTATGCTTGTGCCAGCACTAGCAGAGGCGGCAAAAGAAATGGGTGGTGTTGGGAATATGTATAAAACTGCGTTAGCAGCAGGGTTAACAAACACTCTTTCTGGCGTCAGTATGGGAATGTGTTTCTTTGCGATGGCTATGGCTATGGTTTATGTAAACTTAAGTTTTATGGTTCCAATTTCTTCAGAACATAGAACGGGGATAAACTACCTACTTAGTCTGCCAATATCTTTAGAAGAGTTAGTTAAGGCAAAGATACTTACCAATTTAAAATTTAGCGTTTTATTAAATATACCTCTACTACTGTTTTTCATAGCACTATCTCCAATATTAAAATTTGCAACCATAGTTTTGTTAATAAATGGAGTGCTTATAGCTTTATCGATGATATCCATCATATATCTAGTAGATTTATCAAAACCTTATTTAGACTGGACAAACGTTGCCGAAACAAGACAAAAGTTCCGTTCAAATATTCCCTTAATGCTAGGAATTTTAATTGCAATGGTACAGCTTCCGGTCGCTATGCCTATTGCCATATTTACATTCGAACTGCTTCACTCGTACATAGTACTATATGTTGTGATAACGGTATTTAATGTAATAATATTTTTGATTCCATTTTTACTACTCAAGAAAAACATTAAAAAGTACCTGGCGAGATTACAAGCATAAAACCACACAATAATTCTAGTATCTTCTGCACTAAATGGCAGAAAAACATTAGACAATAAGCAGGATTACAAGCATAAAATCACACAGTAACTTTAATGTTTCATTCGCTAAACGGTAACTTCACCGTTTAGTTTTTTTAAACTATATATTTTCGATTCTAACTATACAGATACGGTAATGATAAAAAGGTGTCGGTTGTCATAGTGAGTGCAACGGTAAATAGACCTTTGAGTTTTGGGTAAGTGCAACTTTTGATGAAGCTTGCAATAAACTGTTTTTATGGCATTAGTCGTCATAGTGTTGGTTATCATAGTAGGCTAAAATTATCTCTTTATTGTATTTCACCAAGCTAGGTAGTAAAATTATATAAAAGGAAAAGGAGGGAGAAAAAATGTCTAAAGAAACTAAACGCACTTATGTTCCATTTCAAGATTTTGCTGAAAAAAGCAAGCAGGTAGAATATACTGCTCCTACACCACTGCTTGCAAAGGATGGAACTGTTCTTGCAAAAGGTTGGGCAAGACGAAATTATTTTGATTTCGATATGAAAAAAGTATCGAAACGTTGGGGCAAAGAGTGGGAGTTTTATTTGATTTTTAATGAAAAATATATGGCACTTGTAAGCATTGCAAAAGTTGCAATAGCAGGTTACATGAATGTTTCAATAACCGACCTATCAAATGGAGAAAAACTAGAAGATGAAACGACATTTTTCTTTGGGACAAAATGCAAATTAACTGAAAAGGGAGATATGCCAGGAGGCTTTTCATATAGCACTAAAACGAGTAGTTTTGAAGTAATTAACACAGAGAGAGGTCGTGAACTGCATTTTAAAAAGGGTAAAGTATCCTGCGATTTCCAAATGGATTTATTTGAAAATCACGAAAGCTTAACTACGATATTTCCGTTTCACGAAGATAAAAAGAAATTTTTCCTAACTACCAAGCAAAATTGTATGCCATGTGCAGGAACTTTTGTAAATGGTGATAAAACATATACTTTTACAAAGGACGATACTTTTTGTAGTTTGGATTGGGGCAGAGTATGCGCTCCTAGACATGTTGTTTGGTACTGGGGCAACGGCTCACAATACATTTTTGATGCCGAAGGAAAGAGACATATATTCGGATTTGAAATCACCTGGGCAATTGGTGACGAAAGCCATGCAACAGAAACATGTTTATTCTACGACGGTAAAATTCATAAAATAGGGGCGGTGGATGTAGAGGTGTTTCCTAAGCCTGATAAATATATGCAGCCTTGGCGCTTTGTATCAGAAGATGGACGATTTAATTTAACTATGACTCCTAAATGTGATAACCATACGGACACGAAAGTCGGACCATTTTTCCATATGAACTGCCATCAGATATTTGGCTATTGGAATGGCACTGTCATATTAGATGATGGTACTGAACTTGAAATAAAAGACATGTTTGCATTCTGTGAGTATGCAGAAAACAAGTGGTAGGAACAAAATGAGAAAACTAGGGCAAAAAGCAACAAGTCCGATAAAAACTATATTTACCATTAGGTACCGCACACATAGGTAAAATAAATACGCTAAATTGATGCTTAAAACATGTAAAAAAAGACTCGCGTACGTACATAAAATTTAATGTCTTAAAGTAATGCTCGAGGTATGTAAAAAAACACCTGGACGCTAAGCGTTTAATTGCAAACTCCCTCATCTTTTTGTCAAAATCTGGAAAAAGTCGCTCATTTTTTTGTAATTATTTACGAAAACTCGCTCATCTTTTTGTCAAAATCTGGAAAAAGTCGCTCATTTTTTTGTAAATCGTTGATAAATCTTGGGTTTAATGTTAATATTTTAGTATATAAACGCAAGAGGTATAGACGGTGAGTTATCTTAGACGAAAAATTGATGAATATCTAACTAACTGGAAAAATGATCCTAATAAGAAACCATTAATTGTTAAAGGTGCTAGACAGGTTGGAAAAACCGAGTCTATTAAAAGATTTGCAATTCAAAATTATACAAATGTTATTTACATAAATTTTGTTGAAGAACCAATTTACAAAAACATTCTTGTCGATGGCTATAAAACAGATGATATTATAAAAAACATTTCACGTATTGATACAACAAAGCAATTTATTCCCCACGAAACACTACTATTTTTTGATGAATTACAAGATTTTCCTGATATGGCAACTGCACTAAAGTTTTTCAAAATAGATGGGCGATTTGATGTAATTTGCAGTGGTTCATTGCTTGGTTTAAATTACAAACAAATTGAGAGTAACAGCGTTGGATACAAAGTTGATTATGAAATGACATCGCTTGATTTTGAAGAGTTTTTATGGGCTAAGGGATATTCAGATGATGTTATTAACGATATGTTAAAGCATATGTGCGAGATAAGGCCATTTAACGATGTTGATATGACAGTGTTTAATTATTTGTTTCTAGACTACTGTATTCTGGGAGGCATGCCTGCGGTTATAAGCTTATACATTGAAAACCAAACATTTTCAGGGACTTTGGAACTGCAAAAACAACTAATTCAAGATTATAAAGAGGATATTCGTAAATATGTTGATGGCTTAGATCAAACTAGAATATTAAATGTGTTCAATCATATTGCACCACAACTTGCCAAAGAAAATAAAAAATTTCAGATTACTAAAGTTGCAAAAGGAGCACGTTTTTCTAACTACAGAGGTTGCATAGAGTGGCTAAAAGATTCGGGCATAGTTAATATTTGCTATGGAATGAACTTTCCTGAACTGCCACTGAAAGGGAATTATGACGAAAATAAATATAAACTGTATTTTTTCGATACGGGTTTACTTGTTGCGCAACTTGACGATGAAACTCACTTAGATTTACGAGCAAATAAAAATCTTGGTGTATATAAAGGTGCACTATATGAGAATGTTGTAGCAGAAGCACTTGTAAAACAAGGATATTCACTCTATTACTATAAGCGCGACGATTCGACTCTTGAACAAGACTTTTTTATTCGTGATACAGATAGTCTTATACCGGTAGAAGTAAAAGCTAGCAGTGGCGCCTCAAAATCACTTAATACTCTCATAACAAGCGATAAATATCCAGACATAAAATATGGTATCAAGTTAACCAAAGGAAATGTAGGTTTTAACGGGATATTTTATACATTTCCATATTTTTGTGCATTCTTGCTAAAAAAATACTTAACCGTTTTTTCAAACTTATAAAAACCTGTTAAAACCTATAAAAATCTATAAAAGTTTCGTTAGATTTTCTGTTGAATTCCTGTTTCAACCTTGCTGGTTACTAACTCGTTATTTTTGAACCGAG